>Ga0307509_10000482_pt1 | contig 67547 bp, 85 predicted proteins | sample 10_EM_MG_FD_202245 | JGI IMG/M metagenome (GOLD analysis project Ga0307509, IMG submission 202245) | Populus trichocarpa ectomycorrhiza microbial communities from riparian zone in the Pacific Northwest, United States - 10_EM | ecosystem: Host-associated > Plants > Roots > Unclassified | place...
ATATATATTTCACTTGAAAATGAAGCCCAAGTGAAAAGCCAAAATAGATGTATCGTGACGAAATAAAGACCAAACCCTGAGGTTTATGTTGGCCGAAAGCGGTAAGTATTTTAAGCGAGAGGTAAAAAGAGGGCGCGGAGCGTGGTTGTCATTGTACCTTGAACAAATGCATATGATTTAAAAAGAAAAAAAAAAAAAGAAAAATGGTCACAGTAGTTACACACCCTTCCGCTCCCCTCTTTCCCCCCCCCTACATTTCTCAACACCACATCGTTCTGCGCACGATCTCCCCTCCCACACCTTTCGTCCTCATTGTTGGGCCTGGCGTCCCCACCTCCACCTCCAGACATGGCCTTCCACCAGGGCGGCCCCTCAAGAAACCCTACTCCAGCTCCTGTCTCTCCCCTCCCGACCACTGGAAACCTCCACCATCTGGTCTCGATTTTCCACCAGACTGCCGCTGACCTATGGCTCCCTGCCGCGAGCTTTCCCCCCATTACTCCAGCAAATATTTCCACCTTCTCCATCGGGGAACAAGTGCTCCTCCCCCGACTTTGCACCTCGCTTCAATCAAGCGTCCACATCGCAACTGCTCTTGAGAACCTCTCGACTGAGATCCACGACCTGTCCTCCCAGGTTGCTAACCTGGACCTCTCCCCACAACCCCCGAACCTCGCCCCTCTCCTGGCATCCCTCCGCGACATTGCCTCCCGTCTTCTTTCAGCCGCTCAGGCCTCTTTTCCCCCCCAACGCCCTAACGTCCTACAACAAGCCATACACTCCCCTAGTGGGTCGCGTCCCACCCCCTCCAGTAACACGAACCCCGCCCGCCAAGAGAAAGGGAAAGATAGAGCTCCTCCGGCTCCACCCCCCCCACCACCCAACACGGTCTGGCCCTCCCCCTCAGCTGACCCGGATCTCCCGAGATACGACATGTCAACTTCCCCTCCCACACTATATGGCAACCCTGAGGCGTTTGCCAAGAAATACCCTCACACCTGGGAAGAGGAGGAATTCGCAAAAGGGAAATACTCCCCTGGTCCCACTTGCACCCCCGGTCATCTGGACCCCGACTGGCAACCCGCCACCACCATGGCCTCCAAGGCCACCCCCACCTACTCCCAAGCTGCCGCACCCCCTGTTAAAGGAAAGAAGGGTCGTCAGGTGAAGGGTCCTGTGGCTGCTTCCTCCGTTGCGGTTGTGTCGGGAGAGGTTTTCATGAAATCTCCCCCTCCTCTCCCCCAAGCTGTCCGCAGATTCTTCGCCTCCAGAACCACCTTCGAACCCTACCCAGAAGCGCTCAAGATAGTAGCCCATTTTCCCGACATCGCTGCCTCTGTCCTCTGAGAGGCCAACTGCTCCCTTCCTCTTTCCTTTACTTGCACCATTAACGACAAAGGCTCAGTGTCATTGCTTGGCACCGACCTTCACACCCCCGCCTCCGCTTACACCCCCTACTTTGCTCCCCTTACTACGAGGTTGAACAAGGCCTATCCGGTAGGCAACTCCCCTTGGGATCTCTTTCAGCCCGCTCCGAACGAAACACAACTTTTGATTCACTTCATCCCGCTTGACTTTCTCCCCTCAGACGATGACCAACTCTTCCCCTCTCTTCATGAGTCCATCCGCAATGCCAGGGGAGTCTCCATTCGTTCAGTGCGTTACCTTAACCCGGACCCGGAATCTCAGGATCAGAGGAGGGCCACCTCCGTTGTTGTCACAGTGGCCCCGCCCGACGCTTACGCCATCCTCCGCTCCGTCAACCTCTTCTCCCGAAATCGGAGAGTCAAACAAATGTTTTCCTCATCTAAAAACTCCCAGTGTAAGAAGTGCTGGAAGTTCGGCCACATCCCAACCCGCTGTCCCAGCTCACTACCTGTCTGTCCCTTCTGCTCGCTCTTCTATACAAAAGCGGAGCATCGCTGCCCTAACCCTTCCTGCCCTAAGGGTGGCAATCTCCGACCTGTCCTCGCCTGCTGTCCATCCTCGGTGGCATGCTGTCCTAACTGCCAAGAAGAGCACTCTGCGCGCAGCAGGGATTGCCCCTCCTGCCCGAAAGCCACCCCAGACGCACCAAAGGTGCTATCTCGAGAGACGCAGGACAGCATGGATCTCGCTGAGGACTAGGCTGGCCCTTCGGCAGTCCTTCGTCCAGCACCAGGTGCCCCTCGTCACACCCCGAGTGCCCCTGTACTCCCCCGCGATGCTCCTCCACCTAGGCAGAGGGCCCACCGCACCATCACCCTCACCAATCTCGCCCCAAGAGAGAGTGGTGATGAATCCCTAGACTCCGACTCCTCCGAGGGCTCTGCCCAATAATAGAGAATTTTTTTACATGTTACACTGACAGCAGTGCTGTGTTCCCATCCTGTCCAATCGTTCAACATAACTGGCTTGAGAGCTGGGATGTTTTTCTCTCACTTTTTCACAGCTTTACCATGCTGCCTCACCCTCCTTTACTTGTTGCTATTCAGGACCCCCCCTCGAGATGATCGGTTCTTCCGACATTTCCGGGATTTATGTCCTTCGCCCCCCCTCCTCATGGCCGCCCACGGGTAGCCATTTATGTTTCTCGTACTTTGAACCAGCATTTGTCCTGCTCGACTGTTTTTGACAACTCTTCAGAAATGCTTTCAATTGATGCTTTTTCTCCGGAGGGTCTCTTTGGATCCCCCCACCGCTCCCTCAGGGTCACCTCGGTGTACCTTCTTCAAACAAATCGTCCTCCCTACTGCTCCATACTGCCTGAGCGAATCTTTTCCCTTTTGTCCTACCCTCACCTCGTTTTAGGTGATTTTAACCTTCACCATCAGTTAGCGGACCCCTGCCGCTCCCTATCTGACAGAGAATTTACCATTTCCACACGCTTGTTTGACGCCGTTTTCGATGTCCCGTACCACCTTCTCAACACCCTCGGGGTTTATACTCGGTTCCCGTTTGACACCATTTCGTGACCCTCTGTTTTGGACCTGGCCTGTGCGAATACCGCTCTCTCCCCCCTCATCTCCTCTTGGACACCCCCCTCCCCTCCACTGGTTCAGACCACGTACAGTGTGTGATAACACTAAAACCGCCCGCAATTATGCTACCCCCCCCTACTGCACACTGGGCCCTCCTTGACTTAGACGCGGTGGGCAAGGCACTGGATGCCTTCACCAAATTACCCCACCCGGCGAGACCCACGCCCAACTCCCTGAGTAGATGGTTCGACATCTCCTCCAACCGCCTTACCTCCCTCCTAACCTCCCATGCTCCATGCAAGCGCCGGTGCACCCGCTCGAAGCCGTGGTGGTCCCCTCGCCTAACGTCTCTGAGAAGGGAGCATCACAGGTTTGCAAGGTTGTCCCGCCTCGACCCGTCCCCCCTCAACTGGAGCAATGTGAAAAGCTAGAGGAGAACATATTTTAAGGCCATTGCCTCGGCCAAGAAAGCACACTGGTCAGACTCCTTGTGCTCGGCCACCCCACGCTCCCTCTGGACGGCCAAGAGATTTGCATTTGGTCGCCCACCGCAGAGGTTTCCGGAATTGCCAGGAGCCTCCGACCCGGCCAAGGTAGCAGAAACGCTTCTTGACCACTTTTTTCCCTCCAAACCCCCACCTCCCCCGCTCCTCCGCCTCACGCGCTATGAGGACTATACCCCCCTCACCTCCAAAGAGATATCCAGGACCCTCTCCAAATCCTCAAACACTTTCGCCCCTGGCCCCGACCACATCCCGTACTCAGTGTGGAAGTCTGTACATCGCATCACGCCCTCCCTTCTTCCTTCCCTCCTGGACCCCCTGCTAGCCCACGGATTTCACCCTCCCTCCCTCAAGAAAGCGGTCGGTATTGTCCTCGACAAGCCGGGTAAACACTCATATGACTCACCCTCCTCCTTTAGGGTTATCGTCCTCCTTCAAACGCTCTCTAAGATCCTTGAAAGAGTGGTAGCCTCCTGCCTCTCAGCCTAGGCTGCAATATCCTCCCTCATCCACCCCCTGCAATGCGGGTCCCTCCCTGGAAGATCCACCACCGATGCCGCCCTTGTCCTACAACATAATGTTGAGTCCTTCCACCCCCTCCGATACAAAGTTTCCACTCTCTTTCTTGATGTGAAAGGGGGCTTCGATAACGTGGAGTCTCCCTCACTCCTCTCTCGCCTCCGCAGAAAGGGGGTCAGCCTTTACCTGGTTCAGTGGGTCGGCTCCTTCCTCAGAGACCGCACCTGCCGCCTAACGTTCCCAGGGTCCCCTCGCCTTTTCGCCCCTGTCTCAGTTGGGGTTCCTCAAGGGTCCCCCATCTCCCCCCTTCAATTCGTCATATACGTCTCCTCCCTCCACTTGGAAATCCCGAGATCACTTATTATCTCCTACGTCGATGACATTGCTGTCACAGTGGCTTTGCCCTCCTACAGAACCAACGTTCGCCTTCTTCAGAAGTCGTTCTCAGCGCTCAAGAGAAAGGCCTCGCCAATCAACATCTCCTTCTCCGTTCCGAAAACCGCAGTGATCTACAGGAGGACCACCAGGAGCAATGAGCCACCGTGCTGCCTCCCGGTGCAGTTGGAGGATCAGCTCTTCTATCCACAGTCCCGCCTGAAGTGGCTGGGCTTCATCTTCACCCCCGCCTTTGACCCAAGGTCCTACTTCTCCAGGAGGTACACACTTGCAAATGCAGCCCTGGCCACAGTTCGCCGCCTCTCCCCCCGGGGATGGGCGTGCCACCCTACCTCTGTCTCTCCTTGGCGCGCTCGCTCCTTGCTCCAATTCTCCTATATGGGTCCGCTGTCTGGAACCCTCCCCCGTCTATCATGGGCCCGATGTCCATTTTCTGGCATCGAGTCTGTAGGTGGATCACCAACGGTTTCTCCTCCACCAACATAACATGTTTGCACAGGGAAGCCTGTCTTCCCCCACTGCCGGTTCTTATACACCACCAACGCCGCCTTACTGGCCTAAGGCTCATCTGCTCCCCGCCTGAGATAAACCCTGCTTCGGCACGTCTCCCTAAGTCCGTTCCCACCTTCTTGCCCCACCGTACCACCTTGATAGCACGTGGGAAGATTACATCTCAACCTTATCTCTTCTTCAACCTCGACTGCCGTTCTGCTCCGGACAACACCAAGAACCCTAGGTACCGACACAACGCCATCACAGCTTTGGCTAATACGGCTGTCCCCCTTGTGCACGACTTCTCTACGCTGCCGCCCATCTCCCTCGACTTAACAGACTACCTACCCCCGATCCCGGGGGTTGTCCCATCTTACGCCCGCCTCAAACAAAGGGCAAACCAACTCCTCCTTTCTGACTGGTCCGCCACCCCAGCTCCCCCGTACAACCCCTATCTACCCTCAACACGCCCCCATCCCTTTATGGTTTTGGGCAAATTTGTTGCGGGAAGGATACACCAGATGCCCTCTGGCAAAGGTTATCTCGCGGCTCACCACTCATGGGACAATGCTGATGCCAACATGTCCTGCCCGTTGTGCTCTAGGGCCCAACAGACCTTCGAACATGCCATCCTGTCCTGCCCCTCCTCCGCCTCTCAGAGATCCCGCCTCCTCCAAGGGGTCTCAGACTTGGCCCCCGAGGCCCCGATCTGGTCCGACCAGCAGCTGCTCATTGCGCTGGCTGAGGTCATTTGCACCACCACAACTGGTTTGCCTCCTGGAATGCCCCCGCTTGCTCCCTCCGTGCATACCCCCCTCCAAACCCCCTCCTTCAATCTACCCTCCTATCCCCCCCTGGCCCTCGAGACTAGATAGCGGTTTATACTTTCCTAAATTTCAGCCACGGCTGCTTTGCGACAATTATTGGTCGCGTTGGGGGAACCGGTTACATTTGTTTCTTTTGTTGATTGTTGATTTGATTTTCGGCTTTGTTTTGGCCATATCCTTAAAGATGCATGTCATTACTTCTACCGTAGAAACAATGAACATATGATTTAAAAAAAAAAAAGAAAAAAAGAAAAAAAGAAAAAAAAGAAAAAAAGGTCACAGTAGTTAGACATCATCCGTCTCCGCTACACCTCCGGCGATTGAAATCTCAACACCACGAGAAATCATCGTCACTTCCATCCACCCCCTCTCCTCAGACACACCACATTGCCTCTGTCTGAGTGAAGCCATCTCCCTTCCCCCTTCCATTTCCTTCTGATGGTCAGGCCTGGCGAGCTTGTTCCGAGGGGTTGGTTGAGTCTGCCTTCACCCCCTCTTCTTCGGGCTCGCTTAGGCAGCCCTCCACGGTCGGTGACCCCTCACTCGTCAATGGTCGGTCTTTAGTCTCGGTTGATCAGTAAAGTAGTTGTCCCCGGTGGCGCTGCTCTCTGGTATTGCACTATCTCCTTTGTGCTCTGCTGGTACGGTCGGACTTTTTGAAACATCATGACCCCGCTTCTGTCGGCCTTCCTCGTACTTCTCGTGTTGGTTAGCCCTCAGCCCTCCTCTTCCCCGACGTTTGGATCAGCTGGCACCCAACTGCTCGTGGCTCAACGCCCACCCTCACACCTCTGCTCCCTTCTGATGTCCTCGGACTAGGGGCACATGTTTAAACCTTCTTTCCGGGTCCTGTTTCCCGCAATAGCCGACCAGATCTTCCTCCGACTGCCACGAGCCTTCCTTCTTTAGGCGGCATCCTCTGAAACTCGGTCGCTCTTGCTGAGCCTCGGCTGGCGGGGCTATATGCCCCCAGGAGTTACCTCCCCTTGTGTGTCCCCGAGACCCATTGTGCAGGAGTCCCTATTCCTTCGGGAGCTGGGCCCTATGGGGTTTTACTACGGTTTAGCTTATAGGTTGTTTGACTTGGGGAGTGTGTTTGTTTTCCTATGTTGGTTGTGTCTACTCTGGGTTGGGGATCTTTTTCTTTTAGGCTAGGCTTTCGCGGGGGTTATTGGTTCACTGTTTTCAGGCCCGTGTTCTCATCTCCTTGTAGTTTCTACCCATAGTACTGGGCGGAGTTTTCTTTGTTGGGCAGGGTCAGAGGGTTTTACCCTGTCGATCGCGGGATGGACTGTTGTTGGAGGTTTTGGGCGACATGGTCTTCGTTCCAGCCGAATGCCTGTTGTACCTAGGACTGTGGGATGAGCACAGGTGTGCATTTGCCCTGATAGAAACAATTAATAAATGAGATTAAAAAAAAAGAAAGAAAAAAGAAAAAAGAAAAAAGAAAAAAGAAGAAAAAGGTCACAGTAGTTAGACACAAACCATCTCCTCTACACCTCCGGCGATTGAAATCTCAACACCAGGGAAATCATCGTGGGATCCACTACTAGTCACTCTCCTCCCCTTTCATGGCTTCTGCCTAGGGGAGTGATGCCGCTTCCCCTCGTCTCCCTTTAGGGTCTACCCCCTCCTCCACGGGGTTCTTGTTCCTGTTCATGGTTGACTTTGCTTATCAAGTTCGGTCCTTCCACCATACCCCGCACTTCCTTTGCACCTCGCTTAGGTTTTTTGCACCGTCGGCATTCCTTTCTCTTCACTCACCGTCGGCGCTGAGCTCTCCAAGCCCTTTGCCAAGTACCTTTCCATCTCGGTTATGTGGTCCTGTCGGGGAACACTTCGGTTAGTAACTTCAGCACGTCACCTACATTTCGCATTCGGAAAAGCATCGGCTGCGGTTACTCTAGTTGGTCGTCTCAAGTTTTTAGTCTTCCTTCCTCCTCCCACCCTCCTTCCACCACCCTCTTGGTCTTCGTCCCGTTGCTCAGTTACAGCGACACCCACCTCCCCTTCTTCCTCCCCCCCCCAGCTGGCACCTTACTGCCCGCCTCCCGCGCTCGATCTTCGGTCGCTATATAAAAACCCGCCTCGGGTACGCCCGTCCTCCTGGCCGTCGCTAATGCCGCTTTGGCACACCTTCCGGCTACCCCTCATCATAGTCTTCTCCATCCACCTTTCCATCCTGCCATCGGGTACCGCTTCGTCCCCTGGCATCACTCCGGTGTGCAGCTCCATACTTGTATTTCCTAGCTCAGGCTGATACACCTGACTTATCAGACGTAATTTTCCTCTGTCAGGGGTTCCTACATTCCCTTTGTTAACCTTTATGGTTTTCGTAGATGTCACTAAGGGTTCTCCTCTCCTTCCTGCTTGTTTCTTTCCTTTATACTTACTTCGGGTGTACAAATATGTTAGTAGGATTTGGTTTGGCGATAGGCAAGAAATGCGGTTGGTCTCATACCACAGGAACTTAGGGGTTTGGATGTTTCCTGGGATGAGGAGGATACAGTTTTTGTTGACCATAGCGTTAAAGTTCAATGCTGTCTTTGTACCTTTTATTCGAATCATATGATTATTATTTTAGGGTACAAAATCTTGCATGCAGCTTTCGCTATGGCATAAAGAAACCCCCAACTCCCCCTGGGAAAAGGCCAACCCCCCAAGTCCCTCTGGTGTGGAACCAACCATACAAATTGCCCCCAACAAGAAGCCCTTGACTAGCTAAGAAGATAGACCAAAGGAATCAAATCAAAGAACAAGCAGGAAGAGTCAGGAAAACCAATGGCACGATCATCCGAATAAAGGAAAAACAAACAGCAAACGTAGCGGAGACCACTTCAAAATTCCACACACTCAGCACAGGTGAGGCCAGGCTCGGCATGATCGAAGTCCTGTGGAGGCTGAAGATGCCATCTATGTTGGCCGCACACTCAAAAAAGAGGAAGGAGATAGTGCAATACTATCCTCCCGGAGGCAGGCCGTGATGGACCGTGGGCATAGTCCGAATGGTGAAGAAGTAGTTATGGATACCAGCCAGGTAGTTGTGGGTACCAGCCAAAAAAGTGCAGAAGCAGTAGGGTGCCAGCCGATCTGACCGTGTGAGGACATCAGGAAAAAATCTAAATTCTGCATCCTGAAGTAGAGTTTATGTTGGGAAGAGCCTGTGGTACATTGGAAGACATCTGAAGTCATCCTATGGCATCCACGCGCATCCTGATAACTTGTTCAATTCTTTTTCAGCAAAAGTGGACATGTTAATTATGTCCGATAGGGGACATTTTTTAAATACAGACTTTGAATAGGATATTATTTAGTCAGCTAACGTGTTTTGGCAAATTATCATTTTTCAATTTTCGTCCCTCATTTCTGTCTCCAGATGCCTTCAGAAGCATAGGGTGCATAGGGTGTAAACTGATTTTTCTTGCTGATGGAGGAGGAGAAAGAAGGGTAGACCCAATTCTCTGCCGTAGAAACTATCGGAAAACGCGTTTGTGTCTTTACTAGGCAGCCTCTTAAAGAGAATGAGAGTAGTGAAATCGACCGTGGCCTGTTGAAGTGTTTTCTCTTCCTGCAAACCGTGAACCCGGTCATCTGTAACATGGGTGTTGGGAAGAATGTTGCTAACTGTGCAAATGCTCTAAGCGAGGCAGAGCAAAAGCGGGGTAGGGAGAGGAAACATCAACAAAAAGAAGACGAAATCCATCAACCCAGAGAGAAGAAGGCCCAAAGGGATAAAACTAAGGGATGGGGAGTGTAGAGGAGTTATGACCCCACCCCCTAGAGCGAACTCATAACGGGGGGTGGAGGTTGGAAAAGTGGTCATAATCGCGTGGTGTTGAGATTTCAATCGCCGGGTGGGTACAGGAGACCGAGGATGCTGTCTTTGTATCTTTTTCTTTTTTTTCTTTTTTTTTTCTTCTTTTTTTGAATCATGTGATTATTTATTTAGGTCCAAAATCCTGCATGCAGCTCGCGCTATGGCATATAAAAAACCTTAATTCCAAAAACTAACAAAAAGAAAACAACAAAATTCAAACCCCGTGTACAAAACTCTCCAAGCAGGATCATGAGAACCCTGTTGCATCGCCATCAATGACTAACAAAAGAAAGTAAAGTAAAATCCTCCTTATAAACTATAAGAAAAACATTCATCAGTAATAAAACCCCTAGCCCTATTTGCCCACCGTCGCAAACAACTAGAATAAAGGAAATTCATTAAAACAAGAAGAAAATACCCTGAAGAGAAACTCGAGCAGGGGAGTTAACAGTACCTATACCCAGACGGCCATGACCAAGCTGGGGAGTTTTAAGATGTTAAGCACTATCTGAGTCTGAACCCGGCTCACGGGTAGTAGTACTTGCCCGAATCCGCAGCATGGCTGGGGGGAAGCCTCTGCGGGTAGCGTAGAGATACTCAGCCAATCCGCTGGGTAGGGGAACTGAGAGCCAGAGGGGAGCGTCCGGACCAATGTCATCCACACCTGAGAGATGGGTGAGGCGAGGCTGCACCTCAGCAGGGTAGAGGAGGATCGCGTGTTGGAAGGACTCATCGTCTTCCTCGCAGAAAGGGCAGAGGGTGCTAGCATCCCTATTCCTCCAGGAGATATGGGCAGCAAGGTGGCTGGCACCAGTGCCCATTTGGTGAATGCGGCCACATATAAACTGGAGAAGGACAGTGAAGGAGTGAGGAGTGAAGCAGGCATTGTAAAGGTATGTCGGAGGTACTGGCGGGCTTATGTTTAGCCATTCGGTGAGGAGTAACTGTTCAAGGGGAGCTATGAGGGCTTGGTAGGTGACGGAAGGTTCCGTTCCTAGAGGTAGGGGCACGAGGTCAGTAGAGGCGAGCGGAAGGATTGGGATTTCCGCAATGAGGTCGGAAATCCCGTGGCATATAGAGTCAAAAGGCAGGTGATTGGTGGAGTTAACCGCTGGACGGCACCATGAAGTAAGGTGGATGGCTTTGGAGGAGCCCTGGAGGAGAAAGCGGTGATCCTCCGCTGAATGACCCTGGTCCCAGGTGGGGACAGACTCGGGTATCCGGGCGGTGGCAGGATTGAATTTTGAGGGGGCGCAGACCTGGGGGAGGGCAGCTGACTGACGGGGGTGTTTGCAGGTAGAGGAAATGGGTGGTAGCGAGGCCTCCCAATACAGAGGGCCGCAGGCAGTGGTGTAAAAACAATTAGTCTTTCACCGAAGCACACCATGCCAGACAATATCGAGTTTGTTAAGTGTAGCCGGATCCGTAATAAAGAGATCGCAGCCATAGGTGAGAATAGGAAGGATGGCGCCGAAAACTAACGTTCTATTACAGCAGGAGGAGAGGCCTTGGCCAGCTGCACTGAGCTGTCAGATTGTCGCGAAAGACGCTTTGGCCTGTGCCAGCCGCCTTAGGAAATGACCGGAAGAATAAATAGTAGGGGTGAGCCAGTAGCCAAGCCACCTCACAGCCTGAGAGGGCGGGAAGAGCATGTCGTTGATCACTATGGGGGCAAAGGAAACATCCGAGCGGTCCTTTAGGGTGCTCGAGTGAATGAGTTCGGTTTTGGGGACGGAAAAGGCCACCCCAAGGTCGGCACCCTGCCTCTGGATGATGCCGAAATAGTGTTGAAGAGTGCAGATGTTCAAGCCTACAGAGTCCGAGCCGACTGTGATGGTGAGGTCGTCGACTCATCACATCGCCAGACCTTGAGGGATAGTCGGGTGGAGGCTGGCTATATAAAGCACAAAAAGAAGAGGAGAAAATCGAGAGCCCTGAGGGCGGCTAACAACGACTGGGCAGAAAGTCTTGGGTGCACCATGGAAGATGAGACGGCACTGGCGTTTGGAGAGGAAAGACTTGATTCGGGCAACCAGATCGGCCAAAACACCTCCTCAGGTGAGGGTACTAGCCAGCTTATTTGCACAGACATTGTCAAAACCACCTTTAACATCTAGGAAGAGAGTTGATACTTTGAAGGAAGCAGCTTGAAGTAGGTGAACTTCGTGGGAGAGGGTAGCAACAGCGTCGAAACAGCCCCGATCGGCCAGGGACCCACACTGATTGGGGTGTAAGAGGCTGAGGGAGCGGGGGGCACAGGGGAGATGAAGAGCAGAAAGTCTTTCAAGGATCTTGGTGACGGTTTCAAGCAGTACAATGATGCAAAAGGAAGCAGGTGTACGGTAATCAGGTTTCCCTGGTTTATCCAGGACAATGCCGTTAGCCTTCTTCATAGCTTGGGGGTGGTATCCGTGCGTGAGGAGGGGAGTCAACAGAGATGGAAGGAGCCGCTCGTTGGCCTTGTGGACTTGCTTCCAGATCGAGTAAGGAATGCCGCTTGGGCCAGGGGCTGACGTGTTGGAGGACTTTCGAAGCACAGAGGACACTTCTGAAGGTAAAACTGGGGGGATTTCCTTAAACGCAGGAAGGATGAGGGGAGGAGGAGGAGAGGGCCTAGGAGGGAAGAAATGTTGTAGAAGTGTGTTGATAATTTCAGTGGGGGAGGAGGCGTTCTCGAATGTGGGGAAACGATCCGGGGCTCTGCCAGCTGCAATCTTTCTCGCATCCCAGACTGATCACGAGTCGACGTCGGCCAGAAACTGTGACCAGTGAACTCTCTTGGCCCATTGGATAGCCTTGAAGTACGTGTTCCGAACCGCATGGGCCATGGCGGGCGAGGCCTGATTCTTTCTCATGAGGCGGGAGGTATGGTGATGGATGTGTCGTAGCTGTGTAAATTCTGGAGTCCACCACGGTTTAGAGTAGGAGGATGGGCGTTTGGTTGGGGTGTTGGAGGTGATGAGGTGTGTGATCTTGGCAACCCGATTGTTGAACCATAGGTCAAGTGAGCGTGGCGTGGGGAGAGCAGGGGGGGTTACCAGTGTCAGATCGGCGAGCAGAGGGGAGATGGGATCCCAGTCCATGTATTTTCAGTTGAGGCCACTGGGCAGGGGCTTTATGAGCGGAGTGGAGACATTGATTGTGAGGGCGGCGTGACCCGACCCCGTCGGCGGGAGGGAGGGGTCCAGGAGGAGAAGTAAGGGAGCAAGGCCGTGTTGGCAAAGGAGAGGTCAAGGACTGCGGGGCGATGATTGATGGCGAACGGAACCTAGTCTAGACCCCAACTGTATTGAGGAGAGTAAACAGCTGCCCTGATTTCATGTCAAAGGAAGGAGAACTTATAAACTGATCTTGGTCGGAGAGCAAACGAGTCGGGACAGAGGTGGAGTGATGAATATTGAGGTCCCCAAGCACAAGCGTAGGAAAGTCATACAGGGGAAATAAATGAACAGGGGAAACTGATCTAGTGTGACCACTAGGGATAGAATAAGCATTGTACAAACGAAATAAATTATGAGAAGAATGAAAAAGTCCCTCGGGGTAGTGAAAATTCACTCCCCTGAGGTCGCCTCTTTCGAAAAATAATGGAAGAACAGAAATCACACTTAGTAACCTTTCATGAACATATGTTGCCACTTGAGGTTTATAACTGTCAGTTGCGGGGGGAAAAAAACGTTTATAGTTACGAAAAACAGGAGGACAATTCTTCCCAAGAGGAATATCCTGGAGAGCCACAATATGAGCAGAACTTTCTAACGAAGTAAAAAAACTAAAAAGAGTTTGAAAAACATTACTGCTACCGAGACAATTATGCTGAACAATGGAAATATTTAAACAGCCAGGGTACTGGAAGGATGTCTTTGTACCTTTTTTTCTTCTTTTTTTTCTCTTTTTTTCTCTTTTTTGAATCATGTGATTATTGATTTAGGTACAAAATCCTGCATGCAGCTCGCGCTATGGCATATAAAAAACCTTAATTCCAAAAACCAACAAAGGAAACAACAAAATTCAAACAATGTGTGCAAAAAGTCTCCAAGCGGGATTATTAGAACCCTGTCGCATCGCCATTGATGACTAACAAAACAAAAGTAAAGCAAAATCCTCCTTATAACTCATAAGAAAAACATTCAAAAGTAATAAAACCTCCCGGCCCTACCTGCCCACTGCTGCAGCCAGCCAGAAACAATGGAAACTCATAAACCAAAAAAAAAACACCCTAAAAAAATAACTCAATCAGGGAAAATACAAGTAGCTATACCTAGAAGGCCTAGGCCGAGCTAGTGAGTTTAAGGTGTCAAGGACTACCTGAGTCCGACTCAGGCTCAGGAGTAGCAGTAGTGGCTCGAAAACGCAACATGGCTGGAGGAAAACCTGTGCGGGTAGTGTAGAGATACTCAGTCAACCCCCTAAGGAGGGGGACTGAATGCCCGAGAGGAGTGTCAGGGCCAATGTCATCCACACCTGAGAGATGGGTGAGGCGAGGCTGGGCCTTAGCGGGACAGAGGTGAACCGCATGTTGGAAGGACTCATCGTCTTCCTCACAGAATGGGCAGAGGGTGCTAGAGTTTCTGTTCCTCCAGGAAATGTGTGCAGCAGGTTGGGTCGCACCTGTGCGCATCTGATGAATGCGGCCACATATAAACCGTTCAAGGCCAGTGAAGGCGTGAGGAGTGAGACACGCACTGTACGGATAAGAGAGGTGCACCGGCGGACTTGTGTTCAGCCAGTCGGTGAGAAGTGACTGTATCAGAGGAGTTCTGAGGGCTTGGTAGGTGGTGGAGGGTTCTCTTGACAGAGGGAGCGATACGAGATCAGTCGAGGCAAGTGGAAGGATAGGGATTTGCTCAACGAGGTCCGAAGCTTCGTGGTACAAGGAGTCTAGAGGCACGTGCTTGGCAGAATTAACTGCCGGACGGAGCTATGAAGTAAGGGGGATAGCTTTGGAAGAGCCATGGAGGAGAAAACGATGATCGTCCGCAGAACGTCCCTGGTCCCAGGTGGGTACAGAGTCGGGTATCCGGGCAGTGGCAGGATTGAATTCCGAAGGGGCGCAGACCCAGCGGAGGGCAGCTGACCGATGGCGGTGCTTTCAAATTCAGGAGATGGGTGGTAATGAGGCTTCCCGATATAGAGCACCACAGGTGGGAGTGTAAAAACAATTAGGTGCCCATCGGAGCCCCCGGTGGCAGAAAGAGTTGAGTTTCTTAAGTCTGCCTGCGTCAGGGATAAAGAGGTCGCAGCCATAGGTGAGGATCGGGAGGATGGCGCCAAAAACTAATTTTCTGTTGCACCAGGAGGAGAGGCCTTTGCCAGCTGCACTAAGCTGTCGGATTGTAGTGAAAGAGGCCTGGGCAAGTCCCAGCCGTCTTCGGAAATGGATAGAGGTTGGGATCGCTGGGGTGAGCCAGTAGCCAAGCCACCTTACAGCCTGTGATGGAGGAAAAAGCATGTCGTTTATCACTATGGGGGCAATGGAAACACCTGAGCGGTCCTTCGGGGTTCTCCAGTGAATGAGTCCAGTTTTGGGGATGGAAAAGGCCACCCCCAGGTCGGCACCCTGTCTTTGGATGATGCCGAAATAGTATTGAAGAGCGCGGTTGTTTGACCATACAGAGTCTGAGCTGAGCGTAATGGTGAGAGCGTCGACGTATGAAATTGCCAGACCATGAGGAATGGTTGGGTGGAGGCTGGCTATGTAAAGCACGAAGAGAAGAGGAGAAATCGGAGAGCCCTAAGGGGTGCCAACAGAGACCGGGCAAAAAACCTTTGGTGCGCGTTGGAAGATGAGACGGCACTGGCGACTGGAGAGGAAAGACTTAATCCAGGCAACCAGATAGGCGGAGACCCCTCCTTTGGCGAGGATGCTAGCCAACTTGTTTGCACAGACATTGTCAAAACCACCTTTGACGTCCAGGATGAGAGTCGATACTTTGAAGGAAGCAGCTTGAAGAAGGCGTACTTCGTGGGTGAGGGTAGTAACAGCGTCAAAACAGCCCAGACCGGCCTGGGACCACACTGATTGGGGCGTAAGAGGCCAAGGGAGCGGGCAGCTGCAGCGAGACGAAGGGCAGACAATCATTCGAGTATCTTGGAGACGGTTTCGAGTAGGACAATGATGTGAAAAGAAGCTGGAGTACAGTAATCAGGTTTGCCTGGTTTGTCCAGGACAATGCCGTTGGCCTTCTTCATGGCTAGGGGGTGGTATCCGTGAGTAAGGAGGGGAGTGAACAGAGTTGGCAGGATCCGCTCGTTGGCCTTGTGAACCCGCTTCCAGATAGAGTAAGGAATGCCATTGGGCCAGGGGCTGACGTGTTAGAGGATTTTTGAAGTGCAGAGGACACTTCCGATGGGAGAACCGGGGGGACGTCTTTAAACCCAGGGAGGATAAGGGGAGGGGGGGGAGAGGGTCTGGGAGGAAAGAAATGTTGTAGAAGGGTGTTGTTAATTTCGGTGGGGGAGGAGGCGTTCTCGAGTGAGGGGAAGCGATCCGGAGCTCTGCCGGCTGCAATCTCTCTAGCATACAAATTGACCTTGAGTTGACATCGGCTAGAAACTGCGACCAGTGGACTCATTTGGCAGATTGGACAGCTTTGAAATACGTATTCCGAGCCACAGGGGCCATGGCGGGCGAGGCCTGCATCTTTCTCATGAGGCGGGAGATATGATGATGCAAGCCCCGTAGCCCTGTAAGATCTGGAGTCTGCCACGGTTTAGCGTATGAGGACGGGCGTTTAGTTGGGGTGTTGGAGGCGATGAGGTGCCTGGTCTTGGCAAGGCTGTCGTCGAACCACCGGTCAAGTGTGTGTGGTGTGGGGAGAGCAGGGGGGGCCGTGAGTGACAAATTGGCGGGCAGAGGGGAGATGTGATCCCCGTCCATGTACTTCCAATTTAGGCCCCTGGGCGGGGGCTTTAGGAGCGGAGTGGAGAGAATGATTGTGAGGGCAGTGTGGTCCGAACCTGTCGGCGGGAGGGAGGGATTCCAGGAGGAGAAATACGGCAGCAAGGTAGAGTTGGCAAAGGACCATCAAGAACTGCCGGGCGCTGGTTGGTGGTGAAAGGGAACCTAGTGTAGATCCCGGGTGTGTTTCTGAGAGAAAACAAGTGAGCTGATGCATTGTCGAAGCAAGGGGAACTTATAAATTGGTCGTTATCGGAGAGTAGACGAGTCCGGTCACAGGCGGAGTGATGAATGTTTAAATCCCCAAGGATCAGTATAGGAAAACCATGCTGGGGAAATAAATCAACAGGAGAAACGGAACTAATGTGGCCATTAGGGATAGAATAAGCGTTGTACAAACGAAACAAATTATGAGAAGAATCAAAAAGTCCCTCGGGGGAGTGAAAATTCACTGCCACAAGGTCGCCCCTTTCAAAAAACAATGGAAGAACAGAAATCACAGTTAGTAACCGTTCGTCAACATAAGTTGCCACTCGGGGTTTATAGCTGTCAGTTGCCGGGGGAAAAAAACATTTATAGTTGCGAAAAACAGGGGGACAATTCCTCCAAAGCGGAATGTCCTGAAGAGCGACGATGTAAGGAGAACTTTCTACCAAAGTAGAAAAACTAAAAAGAGTCTGAAAAACATTACTGCTACCGAGACAATTATGCTGAACAATGGAAAGATTTAAACAACCAGGGTAATGGAAGAATTGGGATGGTGGAGGGCTCTGTGTTGGGGATGGGCTTGATGACATCTAAAGATCCATATGGACGTCGGTGGGGGCGGGCTGGCGTCAGTCGGCACTGGTCCTAGCTCGAAAGAGGGTGCTGCCAGCACCAATGAGATTCCTGTGGGGGAGGGGAGTGGCAAGGGTAGGCTGGGCGGACGCGCTTCGAACAAGTTTAACGGTCTCGGGATCGGTAGATTGGCTAGAGGGAGGGAAACGAGGGCCGTACCTGGCTGGCGTAGCCAGCGCGTTTGCAGGAGCAGTTAGACCCTGAGGGGTGGTTTGAGGAAGGCCCGCATCGGGGGCATCGGGAATATCTTGTTCCATGGGAAGACGAACAGTGGAGAGGATTTCGCGGCGGACTGGACAGGTGCCATCAAAGGAGGCGTGCTGGCCACCACAGTTGATGCAGAGAGGAGTGCAGGCATTGCAGCAACCTATGACAGACTTCTCAAACCCTCCTTTCGGACTGCTTTGGTTAGCACATCTGTGGGCAGAACGGTGATGGAGGAGAGTGCAGATTGGGCAAGCTTGTACCTCTTCTTTGCATAAAGGAGCAGAATGTCCAAAGCGCCAACACTTCCAGCACTAGGTGGACTTGGAGGCAGTGTAGGCGGGAGCGAGCGTGCAGGCGCGGGAGAAAGGTCCCATGGATTCGCCGAACCGGGAAACATGAAGTGGGTCGACTGCTACAACCACCGAGGTTGTGTGCCTCTCGCCCCTTTTCACCAGGTCTGACTGCAAGAATCTAGCCCCAAAAATCGGGACGTCAATAGCATTGCTCATTCATTCAAGGAGACAGGGCAAGAGGTCAGTCGGCTCGTTGGGAAGAATTGAGAGAGGAAGATTATGAATGTGGAGTTCGACACTTGTGGGTGCCTCCCTAAAAAACAGAAAAGGGTTATCCCCAACAGGGAAACTCTGATTGAGCTTCTTAGTCAAGGCATCGAAAAACGTGGAGTAGGAAGAAGATGGAGTGTATGGGTTAGCGGTGAGAGTAACAGCACCATTGCGATTGACTGAAGCAGTGAGGGACAGGGGCAGAGAGCAGTTGGCTCCTTTAAGCACAGTGGCCATGATGTCGGGGAGGGTAGCAGTCAAAACGAAACCATCGCCCAGGAGGGTTAGGGGGGTGCTGGGGGCAAAGAAACGACGTTGTGCAGCTGGGAGCGGTGGGGGTCTTTGGGGACACTACTCTTGCTTGACACAGCGACTTGTGCTGCAGTAGCGTTTTTCTTGCCCTTACCACCCTTCCTGGTAACCTGTGCCCAGGTTGGTTCTTGGGGCTGCGGGGGATCAGAGACCGTGAAACCGGGGGGTGGACCGGTATGGAAGAGTGAGGTGGCTGGGTATCGCTCAGAGTAAAGCTTGGCTTCCTCCGACTGGGGATGAAGTGAGACAAAAACAATAGCGGCTTGAGGTGAGTCAGGGTTGCGTTTAGCGTAGGTGTCTGGGTTGCCATACCATTTGCCCTGAATAAGGAAGGGACAATCCGGGGCGGCGACCGTGAGAGATGAGAGGCGTGTAGCTAGTTTCTTATTCTGCTGAGCAGGCTTTGCCTGGGCAGCAGGGGCAGGAGGGGTTGGGGCGGCAGGCCAGCGGGGGAGCCACTTGTGTGGTGCGGTGGGAGGAGAGGGCAGCGACGCGAGAGGACAGGTCTTTGAGGGACGCCTCCAGAGTGGATGTGGCTGGAGGCGAGGGGGTGGCTGAGAGCCCTGCCTGGGCGGAGGTGAGGCTCTCAACCTGTGAAGTCAGGAAGGTAACAGAGGCACCCAGGTCATTAACCATGGCGATAAGTTGGGCGAGAAGAGGGGCCATGGCCAGTTGACTATCGGGGAAGGTAGCGGCCAAGGCATTGAAGACAGTGGGGAACGAGACCGGGTCAAGGCGAGCGAGCCTCGCAGCGTGCCCAAGGATATTGGCGACATTGTCAGCCTCCCCAGATAGAGAGGCATTACTGGGCTGGGATGACGACGAGCGAGAGATTGGATCAGCACTACGGTCCTGGCGAGAGGAGGCTGAGCGAGCAGGACCTACAGCCGAGGCTGGGCCTGCACCAGTGGAGACGAAAGGGGTAGACGACATCAGGGCAAGGCCAGCAGGGCAAGGCCGGAGGACAGCGAGGAGAGAGGGAGAGAAAGTAAAGTCAAACTACCAGTCTGACTTCCCAAGAATAAAAATCCTCTCAGGAAAGGTTAAATATATATTTCACTTGTAAATAAAGTCCAAGTGAAAAACCAAAATAGATGTATCGTGACGAAATAAAGACCAAACCCTGAGTTTCATGTTGGCCGAATGCGGTAAGTAGTGTAAGCGAGAGGAAAATAGAGGGCGCGGAGCATGATGTCTTTGTACCTTTTTTTCTTTTTTTCTCTTTTTTTTTATTTTGAATCAAGTGATTATTGATTTAGGTACAAAATCTTGAATGCAGCACGCACTATGGCATATAAAAAACCTTACTTCCAAAAACTAACAAAGGAAATAACAACATTCAAACAAAACGTGCAAAAACTCTCCAAGCGGGATCATTCGAACCCTGTTGCATTGCCATCGACAACTGACAAATGAAAAGTAAAGTAAAGCCCTTCTTATAACTTACAAGAAAAACATTCATAAGTTCTAAAAAACCTCCCCGCCCTACCTGCCCACTGCCGCAGTCAACTAGGAAACAAAAGAAACTCATAAACTGTATAGAAAATAACCTGAAGAGAAACTCGAGCAGGGGAGTTTGAAGTAGCAATAGCTAGAAGGATGGGGCCGAGCTAGGGAGTTTTGTGTTAAGCGCTATCTGAGTCCGAAACCGGCTCTGGAGTCGCAGTACTGGCTCAAATGCGCAACATGGCTGGAGGAAAGCCCGTGCGAGTAGTGTAGAGATACTCAGCTAAACCCCTGAGGAGGGGAACCGAGAGCCAAAGGGGACTGTCAGGGCCAATGTCATCCACACCTGAGAGATGGGTGAGACGAGGCTGAGCCTTAGCAGGGCAGAAGAGAATCGCGTATTGGAAGTACTCATCGTCTTCCTCACAGAACGGGCAGAGGGTGCTGAAGTCGCTGTTCCTCCAGGAGATATGTGCGGCAAGGTAGCTGGCACCTGACCGCATCAGGTGAATGTGGCCACATATAAATCGAGGAAGGCCAGTAAAGACATGGGGAGTGAGGCAGGCACTATAAAGATACGAAAGGGGCACCGGTGGACTTAAGTCTTGCCAGTCAGCGAGGAGAGACTGTATCTGAGGCGCTCTGAGGGCTTGGTAGGTGACGGCAGGTACTCACGACAGCAGAAGCGCCACAAGATCGGTTGAGGCAAGCGGGACAATAGGGATTTCCTCCACAAGGTCTGAAACCTCGTGACATAAGGAGTCTAGTGGTAGGTGCTTGGCGGAATTAACTGCCGGGCTAAGCCATGAAGTAAGGTGGACGGCTTTGGGGGAGCCTCTCAGGAGAAAGCGATGATCGTCCGCAGAACAACCCTGGTCCCAGGTGGGCACAGACTTGGGTATCCAGGCGGTGGCAGGATTGAATTCCAAAGGGGCGCAGACCAAGGGGAGGGCAGCTGACTGGCGGCTGTGTTTGCAGATTGAGGAGATTGGTGGCAGCGAGGCCTCCCGGTACAGAGCGCCGAGGGCGGTGGTATAAAAGCAGTGAGTTGTCCATCGGAGCACTACATGCGAGAAGGAGTCGAATTTCCTAAGAGTGGCCTTGTCCGGGACAAAAAGGTCGCAGCCATAGGTGAGCATAGGAAGGATGGTGCCGAAGACTAACCTTCTGTTGCACCAGGAGGAGAGGCCTTTGCCAGCTGCACTGAGCTGCCGGATTGTAGCGAAAGAGGCTTTGGCAAGAGCCAGCCCTCTCAGGAAATGAACAGAAGAGTGTAAAGTAGGGAGGAGCCTGTAGCCAAGCCACCTCACAGCTTGAGAGGGTGGAAATAGCATGTCATTGATCATAATGGGGGCAAAGGAAACAAGCGAGCGGTCCTTCGGAGTTCTCCAGTGAATGACTTCAGTTTTGAGGACAGAAAAAGCCACGCCCAGATCAGCACGCTGCCTTTGGATGATGCCGAAATAATATTGAAGAGCGCGGATACTTGAACGTACAGGGTCCGAGCCAACCGTGATGGTGAGGTCGTCGACATATGCAATTGCCAGACCTTGGGGGATAGTCGGGTGCAGGCTGGCTATATAAAGCACAAAAAGAAGACGAGATATCGGAGAGCCCTGAGGGGTGCCAACCGCGACTGGGCAGAAAACCTGAGGCGGGCCTTGGAAAATGAGTCGGCATTAGCGTTTGGAGAGGAAAGACTTAATTCAGGCAACCAGATAGGCGGAGACACCTCCTTTGGTGAGGATATTGGCCAACTTGTTTGCACAGACATTGTCAAAACCACCTTCGTCATCCAGGAAGAGAGTTGATACATGGAAGGAAGCAGCCTGCAGTAGGCGAACTTGGTGGATAAGGGTAGCGACAGCGTCGAAGCAGCCCAGACCGGCCAGGGACCCACACTGAGTGGGGTGGAAGTGGCTAAGGGAGCGGGCTGCGGAGGCGAGACGTAGAGCAGAAAGTCTTTCGAGGATCTTGGAGACAGTTTCAAGCAGGACGATGATGCGAAAGGAAGCAGGTGTGAGGAAATCAGCTTTGCCTGGTTTATCCAGGACAATGCCGTTGGCCTTCTTCATGTCTAGGGAGTGGTACCAGTGGTTGAGGAGGGGAGTGAACAGAGTTGGAAGGACCCGCTCATTGGCCTTGTGGACCTGCTTCCAGATAGAGTAAGGAATACCACTTGGGCAAGGGGCTGACGTGTTGGAGGATTTTCGAAGTGCGGAGGACACTTCTGCTGGTAAGACCGGGGGGACATCGTTAAACACTGGAAGGATGAGGGGAGGAGGAGGAGAGGGTCTAGGAGGGAAAGAATGTTGTAGCAGTGTATTGTTAATTTCGGTGGGGGAGGAGGAGTTCTCAAGCGTGGCGAAGCGATCCGGGGCTCTGCCGGCTGCAATCTTTCTAGCATCCCAGACTGATCACGCGTCGAAGTTGGCCAGAAACTGCGACCAGTGAACTCTCTTGGCGGACTGGATAGCCTTGAAGTACGTGTTCCGAGCCGCACGGGCCATGGCGGGCGAGGCCTGGTTCTTTCTCATAAGGCGGGAGGTGTGGTGATCGATACGTCGTAGCTGTGTAAGTTCTCGAGTCCACCACGGCTTAGAGTAGGAGGACGGGCGTTTGGTTGGGGTGTTGGAGGTGATGAGGTGCGTGATCTTGGCAAGGCAGTCGTCGAACCATTGGTCGAGTGAGTTTGGAGTAGGGAGAGCAGGGGGTGCTGCAAGCGTGAGGTCAGCAGGCAGAGGGGAAATGTGACCCCAGTCCGTGAGTTTCCAGTTTAGGCCCCTGGGCGGGGGCTTTAGGAGTGGAGTGGAGAGAATGATTGTGAGGGCGGAGTGATCCGACCCGGTTGGCGGGAGGGAGGGGTTCCAGGAGGAGAAGTCTGGAAGCAGGGCAGTGTTGGCAAAGCACAAGTCAAGAACTGCAGGGCGGTGATTGGAGGTGAACGGGAACCTAGTGTAGACCCCGGGAGTATTGAGAAGAGAAAACAACTGAGCTGAAGCCCTGTCGAAATAAGGGGAACTTATAAACAGGTCGTAGGTGGAGAGCAAACGAGTCGGGTCCGAGGCGGAGTGGTGAATGTTGAGGTCCCCAAGGACAAGTGTAGGAAAATCAAGCTGGAGAAACAAATCAACAGGAGAAACTAACCTAGTGTGGCCACTAAGGATAGAGTAGGCGTTGTACAAACGAAACAAATTATGAGAAGTATAAAACGGCCATCAGGGGAGTGAAAGTTCACTGCCATGAGGTCGCCCCTTTCAAAAAACACTTGAAGAATAGAAATAACACTTAATAGCCTTTCGTGAACATAGGTTGCAACTAGCTTCTTAGCTTAACAAACAAATTTAAATGATATAAAAAAAAAAAAGAAAAAAAAAAAAGTCACAGTAGTTAGAGCTGTTCACACAACCATCTAAGTACTTTCTTACAATATACTCTTTACCTTTACCTTTACCTTTACCTCTTGCTTGTATGCAAGCAACATGAGCTCTTGGCGTCAGAGCAACAATGACCCTTGTAAGACAAGGTCCCTCACCATCTCTCACCAATAAGACATTGGTGTGAGATACGAAGACTAAAAGATAGTCTAAAGAAGAACAAAGAGATTCTAAGTTAATCTCGGAAAGAAGAACACTCTCATATACTTGCACGAACAAGAACTATAAGATAGTTCAACATTCTCACGTCAGCGATTCGTTACTGGTTGCATGATTTACCACCACCGGGTAGGATTGTTACCCAATGCCTCTCCCCCTGTCGGCATCAACTGCGGTGGTCAGCACCCCTCATTTGATGCCACCTGCCCTATCTGCCGCAAAATCCGTACTTCTCTCTGCCCACCAAGGGACCAAGACATCTCCGATGCCCCTGATGCAGGCTGTCCTCATACCACCCCTTAGAGTATAACTGCTCCTCCGACTGTACCGTCTGTGCCAGCTAAGCACGGCCCTCGTTTGCACCCCTCTAGCGAATCCACCCAATCCGAGACCGTTGAACTTGTACTCAGCGCATCTGCCCAGCCCAATCTCCCCACTCCCCTCCCCCACAGGAATCTCTTTGGTGCTAGCAGCAGCATCTTCCGGGCGAGCACCAGTGCCGACAGGACCGAGCCTGCGCCCACTGCAGACAATATGGAACTTAAGATGTCGGCAAGTCCAGCCCCAACACAGAACCCTTCACCTTCCCAATCCTCCCAGCAACCTGGTTGTTTAAATCTTTCCATTGTTCAGCATAATTGTCTTGGTAGCTGTAATGTTTTTCAAATTCTTTTTAGTTTTTTTTCTTGGTAGAAAGTTCTCCTCATATTTGTCGCTCTTCAGGATATTCCTGTTTAGAAGAATTGTCCTGCTGTTTTTCTCAACTAAAAATGTTTTTTTCCCCTCGCAACTGACGGTTATAACCCTTGTGTTGCAACTTATATTCAGGAAGGTTATTAAGTGTTATTTCTATTCTTCGGTTGTTTTATTGAAGGGGCGACTGCATGGCAGTGAATTTTCACTCCCCCTAGGGAGGTTTTGATACATCTAATCATTTGTGTCATTTGTTCAATGCGTCCTCTATTCCAAGTGGCCACGATAGGTCAGTTTCTCCCCTTGATTAGTTCCCCAAACATGACTTTCCGACGCTTGTCCTGAGGGTCCTCAACATTGATCACCCCACCACTGACAGGACTTGATTTCTTTCTGACTATGAACAGTTCATAAGCTCCCCCTATTTCGACAGAGCTTCAGCTGAGTCTTTTTCTCTCCTGATCACACCAGGGGTCGACACTAGGTTTCCTTTCACCACCAACCACCGTCCTGGAGTCCTTGATAAGTCCATTGCCAACTCCGCTTTGCTTCTATATTGTTCCTCCTGGAACCCCGCACTCCCGCCGATGGGTTCAGACCACACCACCCTCTCAAGCGTGCTTTCCACTCAGCTCCTGAAGCCCCCCGCCCAGGGGCCTTAACTGGAAGTATACAGATTGGGATCACATCTCTCCTCTTGTCGCTGAAATGACACTCGCCGCCCTCCGGGCACTCCCCACCCCACACACCCTTGACCCCTGGTGCAACAATGGCCTTGCAAAGATCATGCACCTCCTCACCTCGAACACCCCATCCAGACGCCCCTCTTCGTATTCTAAACCATGGTGGACTCCAGAACTGACACACCGCTACGCCTCATCTATCACCACATCACACCCCTCATGAGAAAGAATCAGGCCTCCCCTGCCCAGGCCAGCTTAGCACAGAACACGTATTTCAAGGCTATCCAATCTGCCAAGAGAGTGCACTGGTCCCTGTTCCTCGCCGGTGTTGACTCGCAATCAGTATGAGATGCCAGGAAGATTGCAGCAGGCAGAGCGCTGGACCGTTTCCCCGTACTTGAAAATGCCTCCTCCCCCACTGAAATTAACAAAACACTTCTAGAACATTTTTTTCCTCCCAGACCCTCACCTCCCCCACCCCTCATCATTCGTGCATTTGAAGACGTTCCTCCTGTCTTACCATCAGAAGTGTCCTTAGTACTTCGATAATCCTCAAATACTTCTGCTCCTGGCCCAAGTGGCATCCCCTACTCTCTCATCAAGTGACTCCCCAAGGCCAATGAGCGGCTCCTCCTATCTCTATTTACTCCTCTCCTCACCCACGGGTATCACCCCCTTGCCAAGAAGAAGGCAAATGGCATTGTCCGGGACAAACAGGGCAAACCGGATTACTGCACACCTGCTGCCTTTCGTATCATAGTGCTACTCAAAACAGTCTACAAAATCCTCAAAGCACTTTCTGCCCTGTGTCTCGCTGCAGCCGCCTGCTCCCTTGGCCTCTTACACCCCAATCCGTGCTGGTCTCTCACTAGTCTTGGCTGTTTCGACACTGTTGCTACCGTCACTCATCAAGTTCGCCTAGTTCAGGCTGCTTCCTTTAAAGTGTCAACTCTTTTCCTGCACGTCAAAGGTGGTTTGGACAATGGCTGTGCCAACAAGGTGGCTGGCCTCCTCACCAAAGGGGGGGTCTCCGCCTACCTCGTAGCATGGATTAAGTCTTTCCTCTCCAAACACCAATGCCAGCTCATCTTCCAAGGCGCCCCCCAAGGTCTTCCTCCCAGTCCCTAGGTACCACTCAAGGCTCTCCAATTTCTCGTCTTCCTTTTATGCTCTATATCGCGAGCCTCCACCAGACAATCCCTCAAGGTCTTGCAATTTCATATGTTAATGAACTTACTCGACCAGTCGGCTCGGACTCTGAACGTTCGAATATCCACACCCTTCAACAATTTTTCAGCATCATCCAAAAAGAGGGTGCAGTCCTGGGGGTCGCCTTTTCTGTACCTACATCACAAGTGATTCACAGGTGATCTCCGAAGGACCGCTCAGATGTAACCTTTGCCCCCATAGTGACCAACGACATGCTTTCCCCACCCTCTCAAGCTGTAAGGTGGCTTGTCTACTAGCTTAACCCTGCAATCCAATCCTCAATCTACTTTCGAAGACGGCTGGCACTTGCTCAGGCCTCTTTCACAACAATCCGCCAGCTCAGTGCAGCCAGCAAAGGCCTCGCCTCCTGGTGCAATAGGAAACTGGTGTTCGGCGCCATCCAGCCTATCCTTACCTATGGCTGGAACCTTTTTATCCCAGACTTAGCTATGCTAAAGTAACTTGACTCCTTCTTGCATGGAGTGCTTCGCTGGACAACTAACTGTTTTTACACCACCGTCCGCGGTGCTCTATAGCGGGGAAGGCTTACTACCACCTGTTTCCACAGTTTGGAAACATCGTCGCCCGTTAGCCGCCCTCCATTTGGTCTGCTCTCCTTTACAGTTTAATCCTGCTACTGCCCGGATACCTGAGTCTGTACCCACTTGAGACCTGGGCTGTTCTGCGGACCATCATCGTTTTCTTCTTCAACTGTGCTCGAAAGCTATTCACCTTACCTAATGGGACCGCCTGGCGGTTAACTCCATCAAGCACCTTCCTCTAGCCTCCATGTGTCACAATATTTTTAATCTTATTGCGGAAGTCCCCATCCTCCGGCTTGCCTCAACTGACCCTGTATCCCTGCCACTGCGGAGGAAACCATCTGTCGATTACCAAGCCCTCAGAACTCCTCTGGAACAGTTACTACTTGCCCACTGGCTCATTATGAGACCTGCAGTACCCCCTGCATATCTGTATCATGCCTGTCTCACTCCTCACACCTTCACTGGCCTTCCTTGTTTTATAAATGGACGCATTCACCAGATGCACACAGGTGCTAGCTACCTTGCTGCCTACATCTCCTGGAAGAGTAGAGACTACAGCACCCTTTGCCCTTTCTGTGAGGAAGACGATGAGTCCTTCAATCACCCGATCCTCTTCTGTCCCTCTAAGGTCCAGCCTCGCCTCACCCATCTCTCAGGTGAGGATGACATTGGCCCCGACACTCCTCTCTGGCTCTCATTTCCTCTTCTTAGAGGGCTTGCTGAGTATCTTTTCGCTACTCGCACAGGCTTCCCTCAAGCCATGCTGCGTATCCGGGCAAGTACTTCTGCCCCTGAGACTGAACCAGTCTCAGACAGTTTGTCATAACCTAAACTCCCAAGCTTGGCCTCGGCCTTCCAGGTATAGCTAGTCAAACTCCCCTGCTTGAATTTCTTCAGAGTCTTTTCTTTTTAGCTGATGATTTTCCATTGTTCTTGATTGTGTGCGGCGGTGAGCAGTTGGGACTGGCAGGGTTGATTACCACTTGTCAATGTTTTTCTTAAAAGGTATAAGGAGGATTTTACTGTACTTTCCTTTATTAGTCATCGATGGCGATGCGACAGGGTTCTGATGATCCTGCTCGGAGAGATTTTGCACGTGTTGCTTGAGTTTTGTTATTTCCTTTATTTGTTTTTGGAATTAAGATGTTTTATATACCATAGCGCGAGCTGCATGCAGGATTTCGTACCTACATCAATTATCACATGATTCAAAGAAAAAGAGAGAAAAAAAAGAGAGGTACAAGAACTTGCATTCAGTGCTAGCTATGTCATAAACAAAACTCTAATCTCAAAAACTTGTCACAAAAGAAAAACCACACCAAACATCTCCAAGTGGGTCAAGTACTCGACACAGTACCATCATACGATTAACAAACAAGAGTAAAATCATGATCCTAGCTAAACAACTAACTCGCTACTAAAGGAAATCTCCCTAACATCCATGGTGGTAGAAAACCTAAACGGGGCGAGGCGGGGCAGAGGCAAAATGGCCCCCAAGGTGTGAGGCAGCTGGACGGGGGGGAAAAACCATGGAGGCAGGTAACGGAGGCAAAGAGGGGCACATGGCCATTGGGTAGTTTGTAGCAGCAGCTTGGATGTAGGCAGCAAGAGAGGAGAGGAGGGAGACTGAGGACCAAAGGGGAGCGTCAGGGCCAACTGAGGTCAAACTTTGGAGGTGGTGGGTCCTGGGGGCATCTTTCGCCGGGCTGTGCTGTATGCCGTGGCTGACGGTTTCTTGTTCTTCGCCACAAAGGGGGCAGCGTTGGGAGGGGCCAGAGGCCGACCAGGAAGGGTGGGCAGCAAGGTAGCCCTTTTGGGCCCTCATTTGATAAATGCGGCTAGCCATGAACTTCCCTACGCCCATAAATGGGTGGGGGGTGAGAGCCAGGGGGAAGGAGTAGTAGGGCGGAGGAGGGTGCTCCAGCCGCCAGTTGTCAAGGATGAGTAGGCGAGCTTTGGCCTTGAGGGAGAAGTATGCTGCCTTCATAACATCGTCTGGGGGGAGGGTGGGGTGCTCCAGGAGGAGTGAAGAGTTAATGAGAGGAGCGAACGAGAGGCCTTCAAGTAGAGGGAGAGTGAGGTGAGCCATTGCATCGACAGGAAGGTGGGTCCTACCTGGGGGGGAGGGGGGTGGACTTCTCAAGTTGAGTGGCATGACTTTGAGGTCAAGACAAGTACAGAGGGGGCGGTGCGAGTCGGGTACATGGAACCTCAACAGTAAGGGAAAGAACCTGCACAGGCGAGCTGACGCAGGGTTAATCTGAGGTGGGGAGCATACTAAACGGAGGGCGGTCATTTGTCTTTTGTTGGGTAGCAGGACAGACAAGGGGTGGAGACAGGCCTCAGCTGCCAGGATTGGGAGGGGCCTGGCATGGAAACAATTCGAAACTCACCATTGAATCTGCCTCCAATGGACTTCTATCTTGGACAGCAGGCCCTTGGAGGGAACAAACAGGTCTACCCTGTAGGAAAGGATGGGAAAAGGTAGAAGAAAGCAAGGTGATGGCAAAGGTGGTGGGAAATCCCTGAACTATAGCAGGAAAGGTGTCTAATGGCGGCAAAGGCTGCTTGGGAAAGGGCCAGAGGGCATGAGAAGTGGGTGTTGAAGGTGAGGTTAGGGACAAACCAGTAACCAAGCCACCTGAGCATCTGGGAGGGATGGAAGAACTGGCCATCAAGGGCCATTGGGGGCGGTCTATCAGCTGTGGGGGCGTCCCTCTGCATGGGGGTACGCCAGTGGATGAGCTCGATTTTCGGGACTGAGAAGTAGACATGTCTTGGATGGGCAAGTGCCCTTAAGTGGCCGATAATACTGTGAAGAGCCCTGGAGATGGAACGGCAAGAGGGTGATGATATAGTGATGGAGAAATCGTACACGTAGGAGAGAACCAGGTCTTTGGGTACCGGGATGTCGAGGTGAGAGATATATATAACGAACAACTGGTGGGAGACATGGGAGCCCTGTGGGGTGCCCACTGAGACAGGGGAAAAAATCCAAGGGGAGCTCTGGAAGACCAGGGGGCAGGAGCGGCCAGAGAGGAAAGACCTGACCCAGACAACCAGGTAGTGGTTAAACCATTGGCGTCAGAGGTCAGAGCAGAGGATTTCGGCGTCAAGATTGTCAAAGCCCTCTTTTATGTCGAGAAAGAGTGAGGAGACCTTTCGACCCGGGCGTTGGAGGGTACATACTGTGTTGGTGAGAGGTGTCGAATCAGGAGAGAGAGGGGAGGGTCCCAGACTGGTTGGGGTGCAGAAGGCCAGTATATCTGGCGACAGGGGCGAGGCGGAAGGTGATAATTCTTTCTAGGATTTTGGAAACAGTCAGCAGAAGGACAATAATTCTGAAGGAGCAATGGGTGTCATAGGATTGTTGCCCTGGCGTGTCAAGGACAATGCTATTGGCTTTATTGAGGGAGGAAGGGTGGTGACCAAAGCGAAGGAGGGGCCCAAGGAGAGAAACCAGTATGTTAGGGGGGAGGTGGTGTCAACTGCACTCTGAACTGAGTATGGAATGTTGTCGGGCCCGGGGGCCGAGGTGAGCAAGCATTTCAAGAGAGAAGACGAGATATCATCCTGCGTGAGTTTAGGGCAATCACCAAAAGGCGGGAGGATCGAGGCGAGAGGAGGGCCGTGATGGTGGGGGAAAAGGTGATTGAGGAGGGCGTCATTCACCTCTTTAGGGGTTGAGGTGCCCAGCAGATTCAGGAAACGAGGGGCAGCTGAACCGCTTGCTATCTTCTTAACTGTCCAGATAGAACAAGAGGTAGCTGAAGAGAGGAGGGACTTTCAGTGGGCCTTGTTAGAACCTTGAATGGCCTTGAAGTAGCCTTCCTTGGAGAGGCAAGCAGCCGCTATGTCGGACAAGAGAGAGGAGGAGTGAGCAAGACCAGAGGCAGAGTGGAATTCACATCTGAGGACAGAAAGAAGGGAGGACCACCAGGGCTTTGACCAATCAGAAGGTCTCTTGAGCAGGGTGTGTGAGAAAAGATGGGGAGTGACCCAAGCGAGCTGCAAGTCCAACCAGGCCTCCAGGGAGGCCCTTGTTGGAAGAGAGGGAGGAGGGGGGATCAGAAGGTCACTCAGAGCAGGTGAGAGGGATGCACAATCGGTAAGGGACCAGTTGGGAACAGGAGGGGGGAGGGGGGAAATTGGGTGAGCAATAATCAGTGAAATGGTGACATGATCCGAGCCTGGCTCTAACTATCGTAACTTTTTTTTTTTTTTTTTATATTCATTTGAATTTGTTTGCTAAGCTAAGAAGCTAACTAGGTACAAAGGCCAATTCACCTTCCAGTATGCAGCCAACAACCTCCAACTACAGTCCATCCCATCTCCCTCCTGGTAAAAACCCTCTGACCCTGCCCGATACCCTCGAGACTGAGGAAGTATCCGCTGCTATGGGTAGAAAGCTACAAGCGAAAGTTCAGGCCTGAAAATAACGAACGAAAATCCTCCGCAGACATGCAGTGCAGCCTATAAGAAAAAACGCCACCCAGACAGTGAACAACCAAGAAAAAGTAAGGAAACCTCAAGCCCGTCCAGAAAGGAACACGCAGAACCAAAACCCGTAGACAACCCACCCTTAGCCCAGCCATAGACCCCATTCTGACAAATCAGAGGAGGGATCAATGAGCCAGCAGGACAATGTCATTGGACTCGATGACATGTACACGGGGCGAAATACTCAGGGCATATAGCCTGGCCGAAGAGGCCAGCGAACCCCAGAGGGAGATCCGAATCCAAACCAACACATAGGAAGTGTGTGGCAGGACAGAGTAAATACTGGAGGCCCACCAGAAACTGGACAGGGAGGAGTGCATATCCCACGAGGGACAGAGGTGGCAGCATGAAGCCCATAGGAACAAGAGAATTTCACCAGGAGGTATGCAGCCATGCCAGATCCCAACTCGAGACCATCAAATGGGAACAGAGGCCAGGCAGAGAGAGCTGTCGGGTGCCAACCGGAGATAGTGGGCAGTAGGGTGCAAGCCAACAAGAGAGTAGGAGCGGAGGGAGAAGGGGTAGACCCAAACTAAGAAGTACGAGGGAAGGCAACTGAAGGGGGATCACGATTTTTGAACAATGCCGACCATACTACACAGAACTCTCAGGCGATAGTGCAATACCAGAGAGCAAAGCCACCGGGGCCACTACTTCACCAATAGCCCAAGACTGCAACCGACCTATTGACAAGATAAGTGTGTTGCAGACAGTGCAAGGTGTTAAGTGAGGGCAGCCAATGACAGTGCACAGAGAGGGGGAGGGAGTAACCGTGAGACCCCTAAACAAAGACTGCCCGTAGACAATGTCCTCAGGAGGGAATCACAGTGGAGAGGTGGAGGGGAGTAACTTACCCCTTCTAGGCAACAAGGCCAGCAATGAAGGGAAGAGAGACCGTCCGTGAGGATTTCCCATAATGTTGAGATTTCACTCGCCGCAGGTGTAGGGGAGAAGGTTCATGCTCTATTTATCGTAATTTCTTTTTTTTTCTTTTCTTTTTTTTTTCTTTCTCTTTTCTCTTTTGTTTTTATATTATGTATTCGTTGTGAAGGTAGAAGAACTCCATCATCCGTCTTCTCTACACAGCCCACGATTGAAATCACAACACCACGAGATTATCACCACTTTGCTGAACTCCACCCCCCGCCATGGATTCTTCCTAGGGGGTGGAGTGCAAGTCCCCTATACTTTTCCTGCCCTTAGGTTTAGCCCTTTGGGTCCTCTTCTTTGTGGGTTGTTGGATATCTTCTTCTTTGGATCATGTTTCCTCTTCCCATTCAGCTTTGGCTTTGAGCCTCGCTTGGCGCATTGTCACGATTGGCAACACTCTCCTCAATGCCAATGTAACAGACGGCTGGGAACACGGTTTGCAGTAAGAGAAAACATTTCAACAGGGTCTGGTCGATTTCTCTGTTCTCTGTTCTCTGTGAGAGGCTGCCTAGTCAGACACGAACTCGGTTACCAATAGTTTCCATGGAATAGAGTTGGGTCTGCCACTCCTTCTCCTCTTCTCCTCACGGTTGGATCAGCTGGCACCCTACTGCTTCAGCTTTGGCTGGGACCCTACTTCTTGTACGCCTTGTGGTACTGTTCCCTTCTGATCTCTGGGCTTGGGTGATTGTCTCGCTGAGTGCGTGGCGGTTGTGTGTGTCTGAGGGAGGGGTTTCATGCCTGCTGCCTCTGTTGTGCCTGAACAACATGCAGCCCCTCCTGGACTGGTTGCTGGTGGGCCCACGTTCTTCTCTTCGCCCTGCCACACACTTCCGCTTGTGTTGGTTATGGTTTCCGATTCCCCTCTTGGGAATTTGGCTTGTCTTCCATGCCCGGGGAATACGTAAACGGTGCCTCCCCGTACATTTACCGCCTTGTATGTGGCAGTTGATCGGTGTTTTTCTATCTTGTTGGGTGTTGAGGTTTCCTTACTTCCATTGAAGGTTGTTTACAGTTGGGGTTGAGTGTTTTTCCTTTAGGCGGCACGACTGTAGAGGTTATTTGGTTGGTGGTATTCAGGCCTGTACACACTTCTGTAGTTTCCAGCCATAGTACCAGGCATCTTGGTGTCGAGCAGGGTCAGAGGGCTTTACCACGAGGGATGCGGGATGGACTCTAGGTGGAGGTTTTTCCTGTCTCAGAGCAATCTGCCTACAGGAGTTTATACCTTAAACAATAGTACAATGATTCAAAAATAAAACAAAAAAAAAAAAAGAAAGTACAAGAACTCACATTCTCCGTCTCCTCTACATACCCGGCGATTGAAATCTCAACACCTCAAGATATTATCCACTTTGCCAAACTTCACCCTCCGCTATGGTTTCGCCCTAGGCGGTGCAATGCATCTCCCCTTAACTTCTCCTGCCCTAAGGCTTATCCCTTTAGGCTTTCTTCTCCCTGTGGTGATGGATCTCGTCTTCTTTTGATGATTTTCCTCTTCCCATGCAGCTTTTGCATTAGGCCTCGCTTAGACAATTTGCACAGACGGCAACAGTCTCCTCACCCTCAATGTTACAGACGGCTGGGTACACGGTTTGCAGTTAGAGAAAACATTTCACGGAGCCACGGTCAATTTCTCTACTCTCTGTCACTTTAAGTGGCTGCCTAGTCAAGACACGAACGCATTCTCCGCTAGCTTCTACAGCACAGAGTTGGGTCTACCCCTCCTGTCTTCTCCTCTTCTCACAGTCGGATCGGCTAGCACCCTACTGCTCCTACACCCTCATGGCTGGTACCCACAATTACCTGGCTGGTATCCAGAACTACTTTTTCTCCACCAATCAGACTATGGAGGCCACGGTCCATTTGACATGCCCCACAGGTGATGGTATTGCACTATCTCCTTCATCAGGTGTGGGTGGCATTGTATTACAGGGCTTATCGTCTCCCAGTGTCTCTCTGGAGCCTGGTACCCCTGCGCTGTAATGTGCAGGCAATCTAAGTGGTCTTACTGGTTGTTTGAATTTTGTTTTACCTTGGTTCCGATGATCGTACCATGGGTTTTCCTGATTCTTCCTTCTGGTTCTTTGATTTGATTCCTTTCTTCTATCTTCTTAGCTTGTCAAGGGTTTCTCTTTGGGGGCGAGATGTGTGGTTGGTTCCATACCAGAGGGACTTGGGAGGTTTGCTTTTTCCCTGGGGTAGTTGGAGGTTTATTATATGCCATAGCGCAAGCTAAAAGCAGGATTTTGTACCTTAAACAAAAATCGCATCATCCAAAACAAAAAAAAGAAAAAAATAGAAACTCGCTTGTAGTGTGAGCTATGGTGTAAACAAATCTATACAACTGGTGCCAGAGAAAAGCGATAATCCCAAGTCCCTCAGGGATGGAACCAACCGCATATCGTGCCTGAAGAATCCTCACTCCTCCTTCACTCAGTCACAGAGCAGATCACAAAACAACAGAAAAGCAGGAAACAACAGTAAAAACCCTTGCCATAGACTCCCGAGCTATAACATGATAAATCTAGCCTGAAGGCTAGAAGGAATGAATCACCACTAAGAAAGGAAACTAAACAGAGGAAGAAAAACAACACTGCGAAGGGGTGAGCCTGAAGTAGTACAGATGAGGGCTAGCGACCAAATCAATTATCCTAAGCCCAAGGCATTGACATTGACCAAGGCAGTAGTGCAATACCATGGAAGAGCGTAACCGTGGATGCCACCATGGCAGTCACGAGACGAGAGGAGCCAACTAGTAGTAAGGTACCAGCTGAGGAAGGGGACTGTAGCTGTAACCGAGCAACGGGATGAAAACCGGAGAGGAGAATGGAGGGGTAGACCCAAATGCTAGAAATGACCAACCGGAGCAACCGCGGCCGATGCTTTTCAGACTGCAAGGCGACAGATCAGGCCTTGATGTTACTAAGCGAAGTGTTCCCCAACAGGGCATGCATAATGGAAACGGTGGAGTACTTCGCAAGGGGCTTGGAAGACAGCAGCGCCGATCATAAACAAAGCAAGAGGGGTTACGGACCGTGCAAAACCAAGGTGAGGTGCAAAGATGATGCGGAGAAATGGGGCAGCAACGAACTGTATGAGCGGGAGTCAACCATGAACGAAGGCAGGAACATGAAGGAGGCCGCCCCAAGGGGCCAAGAGAGCGAGGGGAACAGGTAGCGTCACTCCCCTAGGCAGAGGCCATTAATGGGGACAAGACGAGTGGTGGGTGGACGACAATGATTTCCCTGGTGTTCAGATTTCAATCGCTGGAGATGTAGAGGAGATGGTTCGTGCTCTAACTATTGTAATTTTTTTTTTTTCTTTTTTCTTTTTTTTTTAATCATGTATTCGTTGTTAAAGTTGAAGAAATCCACGCTCCGCACCCTCTATTTTCCTCTTGCTTAAAATACTTTCCGCTTTCAGCCAAGCCAAACCATGAGATTTGACCTTGATTTCTTCATGATACAGCTATTTTGGTCTCACTTGGGCTTCATCTTCCAGTGAAATATATATTTCACCTTTTCTGAGAGAATTCTTTACTCTTGAGAAGTCAAACTGGTAGTTTGACTTTACTTTCTCTCTCTCCCTCCTTCCTGTGCTCCTGCCTTTTCCTGTTGGCTTGCCCCGATGTCGTCTACCCTTCGCGCTTCCACTGTTGCAGGCCCAGCCTCGGCGGCAGGCCCTGCTCACTATACCTCCTCCTGCCAGGATCGCAGGGCTGATCCAATGAGTTGCTCATCTTTGTCCCAGTCCAGTCACGCCTCTGTCTCCGGAGAGGCTGACAATGTCGCCAATATTGTTGGATATGCTACCAGGCTCGCTCGCCTTGACCCGGCTTCTTTCCCCACTCTCCAGAATGTGCCTGCCGTCAGCTTCCCCGATAGCCAACTTGCCATCCCCCCTCTTCTTGTTCAACTTATTGCCATGGTTAATGACCTAGGCGCATCTGTAAATTTCCTAACTACCCATGTTGAGACCATCACCTCTGCCCAGTCAGGGCACTCAGCCACCTCCTCACCATCAGTCACATCCAACCTTGAGGCGTCCCTCAAGGATTTATCCTCACGTGTTGCTGCTCTCTCCTCCCACCGTGCCACCCAAGTGGCTCCTCCGCCACCTCAAGCCCTACCCCCTCCACCCCTGCTGCCCAAACCAAACCAGCTCAGCAGAAGAAGAAACTTGTTACACGTCTCTTCTCCGGACTGTCACCACCCCAGATTTCCCCTATCTTTTCAAGGGGAAGTGGTATGGTAACACGGATACATACGCCAAGCCCCACCCATACTCTCCCCAAGCTGCGATCCTCTTCGTCTCTCGCTACCCGCAGTCAGTGGAAGCCAAACTCTACTTCGAGCGCTACCCAGCTACCAGGCTTTTCCATAGAGGACCCCCACCCGCGTTCACAGTCTCTGATCCCCCGCAGCCTCAAGAACCCACCTGGGCACTGGTTACCAGGAAGGGAGGCAAGGGCAAGAAAAACGCCACCTCAGCACAAGTCACTGCGTCAAGCAAGAGTAGTGTCCCCAAAGGACCTAGACCGCTCCCGGCCGCAGAGCGTCGTTTCTTGCCCCACGTACTTCCCCAACCTTCCCCAATGATTCATTTATCATGACTGCCACTCTCCCAGACATCATGGCTGTACTTCTTAAAGAGGCCAACTGTTCCCTACCCCTGTGACGCACTGTTTCCATTAAACCCAATGGTGCTGTTACTGTTACTGCTAACCCGTACACCCTGTTCTCGGCCTACTCCCCTTTATTTGATGCAATGACCTGGATACTTTACCAGAGTTTCCCTGTTGGATATGACCCTTGCCAGGGTTTCAGGGAGGCACCTACAAGTGTCGAACTCCTCATCCATAATCTTTCTCTTTGTATTCTTCCAAAGGAGCCTACTGACCTCTTCTCTTCACTCCTTGAATCAATCAGCAATGCTATTGACGTCCCCATATTTGGGGCTAGATTCCTGCAGTCAGATCCGGCGAAAAGGGCAGGGAAGCGCACAACCTCGGTGCTGGTGGTGGTTGACCCGCTTCATGTGTCCCAGTTCGGCGAAAGCATCTGACTCTTCTCTGAAGCCCGCACTGTCACTCCCGCCTACTCTGCCTCCAAGTCCCCTCAATGCTGAAAGTGCTGGCCTTTGGGTTACTCTGCTCCTCTATGCAAAGAAGAGGCACAAGCCTCCCCGATCTCCACTCTCCTCCACCACTGTTCTGCCTACAGATGTGCTAACCAAAGCTGCCGGAAACGTGTTCCCCGTATTTTGACAGGGCCTCAGCTCTGTTGTTTTCTCTCCTCAACACACCAGGGGTGTACACTAGGTTCCATTTCAGCACCAACCACCACCATGCAGTCCTTGACCTGTCCTTTGCCAACTCTGCTTTGCTCCCATATTTCTTCCCCTGTAACCCCTCGCTCCCGCCAACAGGTTCGGACCCCATAGCCCTCTCAATCGTGCTTTCCACTAGGCTCGTGAAGCCCCTGCCCAGGGGCCTTATCAGGAAGTATACAGATTGTGATCACATCTCTCCTCTTCTCGCCGAAATGATACTGGCCGCCCCCCCAGCTCTCCCCACCCCACACACCCTTGACCTCTGGTTCGACGACAGCCTTGCCAAGGTCACCCACCTCATCACCTCCAACAACCTATCCAGACACTCGTCCTCCTACTCTAAACCGTGGTGGACTCCTCAACTCAAACAGTTACGCCGCATCTACCCCCACATCATACACCTTATGAGAAAGAATCAGGCCTCCCCGCCCAGGCCCGTTTAGCACGGAGCACGTACTTGAAGCCTATCCAATCCACCCATAGAGTGCACTGGTCCCAGTTCCTCGCTGATCTCAACTTGCAATCAGTATGGGATGCCAGAAAGATTGCTCCCGGCAGAGCCCCCGACCGTTTCCCATACTTGAAAATGCCACCTACCCCACCGACATCATCAATAGCTTTCTACAACATTTTTTTCCTCCCTGACCCTCACCTCCCCCACCCCTCATCCTTCCAGCCTCTAAGGATGTTCCTCCAGTCTTACCATCAGAGGTGTCTTCAGTACTTCGAAAATCCTCTAATACTTCTGCCCCTGGCCTAAGTGGCATCCCGTACTGTATCTGGAACCGAGTCCACAAGGCCAATGAGCAGCTCCTCCCATTTCTGTTTACTCCTCTCCTCACCCATGGGTATCACCCTCTTGCCATGAAGAAGGCAAACGGCATCGTCCTGGACAAACCAGGTAAACCGGATTACCGCACCCCTGCCTCTTTTCGCATCATAGTGCTACTCGAGACCGTCTCCAAAATCCGCGAAAGAGTTTTTGCCATGAGTCTCGCAGCAGCCGCCTACTCCCTTGGCCTCTTACACCCCAATCAGCGGGGGTCTCTTGCTGGTCTTGGCTCTTTCAACGCTGTTGCTACCCTCACCCATGAAGTTCGCCTACTTTAGGCTGCTTTCTTTAAAGTGTCAACTCTTTTCCTGGACATCAAAGGTGGTTTTGACAACTTCTGTGCCAACAAACCTACTGGCATCCTCGCCAAAGGGGGGGTCTCCACCTACCTTGTAGCATAGATTAAGTCTTTCCTCTTCAAATGCCAATGGCAGCTCATCTTCCAAGGCGCCCCTAAGGTCTTCCTCCCAGTCGTGGTTGATACCACTCAGGACTCTCCAATTTCTCCTCTTCTTTTTGTACTTTATATTGCTAACCTCCACCCAACAATCCCTCAAGGTCTTGCAATTTCATATGTTGATGATGTTACTCTAACAGTCGGCTTGGACTCAGAACATTCAAATATCCCCACTCTTCAAGACCTTTTCAGAGTCATCCAAAGACAGGGTGCCGACCTGGGGGTCGCCTTTTCCTTCCCCAAAACTGAACTCATTCGCTGGAGAACTCTGAAGGACTGTTCAGATGTATCCTTTGCCCCCATATTGATCACTAACATGCTTTTCCCACCCTCTCAAGCTGTAAGGTGGCTTGGCTACTGGCTTAGCCCTACAATCCAATCCTCAATCCACTTTCGAAGACAGCTGGCAAATGCTCACCGCGCTTTCACAATGATCCGCCAACTCAGTGCAGCCGGCAAAGGCCTCTCCTCCTCGCGCAATAGGAAACTAGTGTTCAGTGCCATCCTTCCTATCCTTACCTATGGCTGCAACCTTTCAATCCCAGACTTAGATAGGCTAAAGAAACTCGACTCCTTCTGGCATAGAGTGCTTCAGTGGACAACTAACTGTTTTTACACCACCCCCTCCAGTGCTCTATACAGGGAAGCCTAAATACCATCCATTGCCTCAATTTCCCAACATTGTCGCCGGTCAGCCGCCCTCAGTTTGGTCTGCTCTCCTTCATAAGTTAATTCCACTACCGCCCGGATACCCAACTCTGTACCCACTTGGGACCATGGACGCTCTGCAGACAATTACTGTTTTCTTCTGCAAGAATCCTCGAACGCTATTAACCTTATCTAATGGGACCACCAGGCGGTTAACTTCACGAAGCACCTGCCTCTAGACTCATTGTTTCACAACATTTCTAATCTTATTGCGGATGTTCCTATCCTCCAGCTCGCCTCAACTCTGCTCGTATCCCTGCCACTGCGGAGGGAACTCTCTGTCACATACCAAGCCCTCAGAATTCCTCTGGAACAGTAACTTCTCACCGACTAGCTCGATATGAGCCCTGTTGTACCCCCGTCATATATGTACTGTGCCTGTCTCACTCCTCACGCCTTTACTGGCCTTCCTTGTTTTATATGTAGCTGCATTCACCAGATGCGCACAGGTGCTAGCCACCTTGCTGCCCACATCTCCTGGAAGAATAGTGACTCCAGCACCCTTTGCCCGTTCTGTGAGGAAGACGATGAGTCCTGCCATCACATGATCCTCCTCTGTCCTGCTAAGGTCTAGCCTCGTCTCACCTATCTCTCAGGTGTGGATAACATTGGCCCTGACGCTCCTCTCTGGCTCTCAGTTCCTCTCCTTAGAGGGTTTGCTGAGTATCTTCACGCTACTCGCACTGGCTTCCCCCCTGCCATGCTGCGTATTCGGGCCAGTACTAGTCCCCCTGAGACTGAATCAGTCTCTTACAGTTCCTCATAACTTAAACTCCCTATTTTGGCCTCGGCCTTCTAGGTATAGCTACTCAAACTCCCTTGCATGATTTTCTTCAGCATAGTTTCTTTTTAGTTTATGATTTTCCTTTGTTCTTGATTGTTTGCGGCGGTGAGCAGTTGGGGCTGGGAGGTTTGTTTATTACTTGTGAATGTTTTTCTTAAAAGGTATAAGGAGGATTTGACTGTACTTTCTTTTGTTAGTCATCGATGGTGATGCGACAGGGTTCTGATGATCCCGCTCAGAGAGATTTTGCACATGTTGTTTGAGTTTTAATATTTCCTTTGTTAGTTTTTGGAATTAAGGTTTGTGATATGTTATAGCACGAGCTGCATGCACAACTTTGTACCTAAAACAATAATCACGTGATTCAAAAAAAAAAAAAAAAAAAAAAAAAGTTAAAAAACTCGCATGCAGCGTGAGCTATGGCGTAAACAAAACTATACTACTGGTACCAGGGAAAAGCCATCATCCCAACTCCCCCTAATATGGAACCAACCACACATCTCACCCGAAGAATCCTCACCCCTCCTTTACGCAGACACCTAGAAGTGCAGAAAACTACAGAAAGGCAGGAAACAACAGAAAATACCTTTGCAATAGATTCCCAAACTGTTACAAAATAAATGTAGCCTAAACGCTAGAAGGAAGGGGTAACCACTAAGAAAGGAAACTAAACAGAGGAAGAAGAAAAACACTCCGAAGGGGCCGGCCTGAAGTAGCACAGATGAGCACTGGCGACCGAATCAAATATTCCGAGCCCAAGGCATTGACATTGACTAAGGAAGTCGTGCACTACCATGGAGGAGCCGAACCGAGGATGCGACCGAGGTATCTGCGGGGGCGACTGGAGCAACCTAGTAGTAAGGTACCAGCTCAGGGAGGGTACTGTAGCTGTAACCGAGCAACGGGACGAAAACAGTGGATGAGCACGGAGAGGTAGACCCAAATGCTAGAAATGACGGACTACAGCAACCGCGGCCGATGCTTTTCCAACAGCGAGGCGACAGATGAGGCCTTGACGTTACTAACCAAAGTGTTCCCCGACAGGGCACACATAATCGAAACAGGAGAGTACTTCGCAAGGGGCTTGGAAGACAGCAGCACCAACTGTAAACGAAGCAAGAGGGGTTTCCAACCCTGCAAAACCTAAGCGAGGTGCAAAGGCTATGCGTGGAAAAGGGAAAGCAACGAACTTCATGAGCGGGGGTTAGCGATGAACAAAAGAAAGAACAAGGAGGGGGGCCCCAGGGGCCAGGAGAGAGAGGGGAAGAGGTAGCGTCACTCCCCTAGGCAGAGGCCGTCAAGGGGAAGGAGTGGCTTGGTGGGTGGACCACGATGATTTCTCTGATATTGAGATTTCAATTGCCGGAGGTGTAGAGGAGATGGTTCGTGGCTCTAACTTTCGTAATCCAATCTCCTTTATATAGAGACTCTTCCAAAACCCTAACCCTGGTAACGCCCTTATCGAGTTACCTACAATATACCTTAAACCAATAATAAATCATAAAACTAATCATGTGTGTAAACTACTCACAGGAGTGAAACTCGTGACTACAAGTAGAAACACACGTGAAAATCATTACATTATTTTTGACTTACACTTGTGAGTCACCAAACAAAACATAAATATAATAATGATACGCATTTGCAAATCATATAAGAACTATAAGTCAACTGATCTTATAGTGTGAAATATAACATACTGATGACTAATAATTATTAGTCATGTGAAACCATCTTTCTAAGTCACGATTCGTGACTCTACAAGACCAATCTTGACCTGCCTAATCATTGAATACTCAGGAGAACATTTCATAATAGGAAATTAGTGCTTAAGAATTCCAAAAATTGAATCTACTACATTTAGCTGTTAGTATCACAGATTGAAAATTTCTTGCTTATTTGCTGGCTTGAAGATATTACCGCTATTAGTATATAAAATCAGAAGTATGATATTTATACATTTCAATAAAATCAAATGTCTATTGAAGGAAAACTTAGGAGAGAGGAGAAATTCTTACTCATTGCAAGATTAATACTTTTCTCTGAGATGGTATCTGATTCCTCTATGTGAAGTCCAATATCTATCTTGGAAGATATATCCAGCATTGCAGAGATAATACTTTTTCTGAGAAATAGTAAACCCTATCTGCAAGGCATCCTTTAACCCTTGCTATCATGCGCTAAACCCTCTCAGCCAGCTAGTACATAACAAAATTGCATATTAAAAGAGTATATGCCCATAAGATTTAGTGTCAAGGACCCCGTTCTGTTACAGTAGCTAACAGCTTGCTCAGATGGAACCTGTATAGGAATATGAGTTCTGTCAATAGCACCCAAAGCATCTTGAAAGAAATGCAAGAATTTCTTGCTACTTTCTACTTCCCATATACAATCATTTGACAGAAGAACTACTATACTCTCATGACGAGCTACAAGTGCTTCCAATACCTTATGAAAATAACTAATGACATTTGATATATTAGTTCAAAAATTACAATAATGCAAACAAGTTGGAGAAATCTCCAACGAGCTAACAGTATTAGGACTGCACTGAAATCTCTCCTGCATATCTCTACTTGAGATATTAGATCCAATAGTGTAGATAAACATTGCAACCTGTTCCTGTATAGTGGTTTACCTTGAACACTTTAAGAAATTCCCTAACTCAAGCCAACTACATAACTCAAGAAAAACACCTCTGGACATTATAAATACCTCATTAACACAGCATGGATTGATATCTGGTAAAAGCAACTCCTCAATATACAAATGCCCTGTAAGGACAGAAGTACAATACTCAATTGCATTATATCAGAATGCATTGATTTCTTCAGCTGCTAGTACAATAGATACCAACAGCTTCGACCTCAAAACTAGTCAGCTCTGCATTTCTGAATTGGTTGCTGGGTACTGTTCATCATTTTCTTTTATAGATGCTGGAAATCATTGAATAGGTAACAATTGATAAATGTAAATAAGAATATATGAACAAATATTGTACACTGTATGCACAGTCTCTATTTTCTCAATAGATTGTTTTTGCTTGACTCAGTGAATTATTGTTCAAAGGTACAAAATGTGCATGAAATATGGAACAGAGGGAAGGAACCTAGCCGAAGGCATGAGGACAATCAATTGAAGCCAAAGGGAGTATATGGCAGGGGTATGTAATGTGAGCCCTCAGGAATACAACAAAGTAAGCAGCTGTAAGGTGCTACCTAGATGTGGGAAGTAGTAGTCGGGTACCAGCTGGCAGAGGATAGAGGGCAGTAGGGTGCCAGCAAATCCGACCATAGAAAGTAAAGGAGAAAGTGTAGCCCTTACTCTTTACTGTAGAAACTATCAGTAACCGCGTTTATGTCTGACTAGGCAGCCCCTTAGATGAAGAAAGAGAATAGACAAATCAACAGTAGCCTATTGAAACATTTTTGCTCACTGCAAACTGTGTTCCTGACTGTCTGTAATAAGGGTATGAGGGGAGTGTTACCGACCATGCTTAGGCTCTAAGCGAGGCCTAAGCAAGGACTGGGTAGAAAGAGAAAGCATCAACAAGAGAAGACAAATTCATCAAACCAGAGGATACAAGACCCAAAGAACAGACCTAAGAGCAAGATGAGGATAGAGATGGAAAACCAACACCCCATATTACAAGCCCATAACGGGGGGTGGAGGAGGGAAAGTTGTGATAATCCCGTAGTATTGAGATTTCAATCGCTGGAGTTGTAGCTGAGACAGAGGATGCTATTTTCTCAATTGTGATTCTCCATTTATTATATCTTTATATACAATGGCAAAAAATCTCAATTTCAAAAACTTGTGATATTTTTTAAAAAAATTGCAATTTTTCTGGCATGCCATTCACAGCCCAATTTATATATATTGAAATAGAGAAAAAAAATATCATTAAAGTGGACCAATCGCAATTTTTGTGGCATGCCCTTCAAGACCTTTTAATTTTATTTAATTTTCATTTAAAAATGGTTGATTGAAGTGCGTTATTATAGCTTCTATGCATTGTTCAAAGATAAAGATTTGTGAAATACTGGTCAGGCCAGTATTTCAGAGATCTTTATTTTGATATGATTATTGAGTCTTAATTATTGAGTTTTTGTGGCAACCTGACATGCTACTCAAATGCCAAATAGCATTTTGTCACAAACCTTCATAACCGGGGTCAAAACCAAGGTTTGAGGTGGCAGCCTGACGCGCCGCCCTAAGATTCTATTGAGGTTGATGCTAAGGTATAGTGAGTAGACAAGTGCTGTTACTGCACTGAAAACGATGAATTTTGTTACCTAACTACGGACAAGATACCACCGGCAGTCAATGCTTGCGTTCAGTGCCCAGGCTCCGGTTCCGTGGGGGTAAGAAGTATTTTATATGGAGAAAATATCACGGAGGGCTTCGCCTGCCCCTCCTTTCTCCTACAGTCACAACTCACTGACGCTCTTGAATACCTCGAGCACAGCAAAAAAGAATAGAAAACTAAAACGCAACTCGAGGCAAAGGAGAAAGATGAGAAATAACCTCTCCCCATGCTTTCGCAGGCCCCGCCGCTGCTCTTCCAAGTGCAAGTTACTATCGTACTCAATTCCTAACTGTTGCACCATTTAGTAGACAGCGAGTACCACACGGTCGGCAGGTGGATACCGAGTGATATACGATGAACCTTCGCCGACCCATTAACTTCTCTAGACTAATTTAGGCACATGCTCTGAAAAGTGCCTCTAGATATTTGGTGAATCCGGAGGTAACTGTGCAAGGACTCTGGAGCCTCACTTATTAAACGAAATCTTGTTAGTACCACGACGGGCAAAACTTATATATCTTCCATTAGTTAAAAACTTGTTCAGAAATGTCATCATGTCCATTAAAATATCAGCAAACCCTGAGACAGAATCTACAGCATATTCTCCCTGAGTGGGCAGTCGAAAGATAGCCAATCAATGCTTATTTCTGTCTTCATGCTATTCGAATCGAATACTATGTGCAATTAAAAAGAGAAGCTTTCCTGAAAAAGGAAAACAAGGAAAAAAACAGGCTTTCTCTGCAAACAATGTATCACCTTGATAGGAATAAATACGAAATAAAAACGTTCTCCGATCGTGAGGTCTCCGTCTGGCAGAACTGCGAAATGTGGGACGATGGACTAATCATCCTAACCATCGCTGCCGCTACTGCGGAATGCTGCACAGAGCTGAGCGTAATTATGGGTCAAATCAAGAACACTCTGCGGAAAGTTTGTGGCTTGGACAATGCTGCGAACTTTGACTGCCCCGTCTTCGGCAATCAATTTTCGTATGGAGTAGAGGATCGTAGGCGAGAACTACGCTATCAGTTATCTGTCCCAGCCTCAAGTGGGTGTGAAAACGAACCTCGGAATACCACCTATATTGCCAAGCAGTTAATCGAATGATACTATTTAAAGCGCCTCTGTTGTCTTTGTTTTTCTCCTGTGTTTGTAAAACGCCACGGAGCGCTCTTGCAGAGAAGCGAACCTGAAGGCGTGACTGGAAGGCCTCTTCTGCTTCGGCATGGTGGTGGAGGCGTTGAGCTAGCTCCCCGAGAATTTCAAGCTCGGTAGCGGATTTGCGGTAGGGGCGTTTCTGTTGCCCATACCGGGCAAGGTCTGAGCGCCATATAGTGTAGACTCGTAGATCCTAGTTCGGCGTTAGCCCCGTCGAAGCTGTAAGATCAGATAATACCTCGTAAAGGACCATGAAGAGATTGTCCAACCACCGCTCACAGAGGCGCTTATTTTGGATGTGGGAGTATTTCTGGGTGGATATCTTTCCTTCAGAATTCGGATGCCCAGTTTCGGCCCCACCCTTCACCTCCTCAGGCAAAACAGAATGTTCGGGTTTTTCAATAACATTTGCATGTTCTTCCTGGTCACCATCCTCTTTTCCCTTTTCACCATTCTCCTTCACTCCTACTTCCTTATTATGACCATTAATAGCCGGCCCGTCATCACTCTGCGCTTCGTCCTCTGAATCGGAGTCGCTGCTCTTGCTCGTACTTCCACCCCGGACAGCCGTGACGCTAGCACTCTTCTCAAACCGGTATTCCTCTTCCATAACAAAAACACTGCTTCTGTATTTTAAGAGCATGTCCCATCCAATCTGGCTAGTAATTTCTGTAAGGATCCCGTAGGCCTTGGCAAATGTCCCTTTCAAGCTCGCGGCTGGAAGCTTCAGCAAAGCTGCATCTGCTTTGTCATGTTTAGGGTCATGATTGTCGTCAGACATCTCATCCAGAACGGACTCAGCAAGGACAGGAAGATGCATTTTGCTTGGCTGCGGCATTTTCGGGTGGTCACGGTCTTGATAGGTGAACATTGGGCAAGAATTAAGGGTGAGGAGAGCCTAAACAGCTGCGTATGAATACCCACTCCCCAGAAATAAGAAAGGGTTAAACAGACCAGCTCATATTGCTCAAGCCTCAAGTACACCTGAGCAAGCCGTTCCCACGTAGTGAATTCGCTTGGAGCACTGTTAACAGCCTTCTTGGCGCATTCCAAAGCGAGATCATATCGCCCCTTGCTCATGCAGAACGCTGCCTGAACATCAAGAAGACTGCTATCTAACGGTAATAGTTTGATGGTTTCATATAACAGAGACACAGCCTTGACTTCTTCATCCGCGTCAATCAAAACACGGGCTAAAAGAGAAGCAACCTCAGGTTCTTTTGAGCGAAGCTTTTCGAAAAGGTTAACCCCTGACGCAAATCGACCGGTAGTGTGAATGTAAGTGAGGAGTCCAGAAGTCAAGTAATTCGAGACCATGTTTGGGACCTGGATCTCAGGGTCAGAACCCAGCTGCCAGCCTGTATATACCCCATTAAGCCACTGTATGCAAAGGGAATGCGAGCTATAACGTACCCCGGGAGAACAACCGCTCTGCAGCATCCAGGAATTTATGTTCCGCTTCAGTACTAGTGATTGGGTTAAATCTCCTACAGCCAACAATCCGATTTTGTTGGTCATCGGCATAGTTAAAAGCTCGCAGCACCCCACAGAGATAGGTTTCAAGCCAGAGAATTTCCGATGCCGGCCGTTTTTCACCGCGTTCATCCACTGCATATGCCTCAACAGATCCAGGGATTTTGACCTCAACCCGCATGTCGACTCGAGAGAAAGCGTTATAACAGCTAAAACTTCAACCTTAGCAAACAATCCTAGGTGTGCAAGCTAGTTCACCCAAACAGAACAGGACAGAACACATACCAATATATGCCCGTGGTTATACGCCATGATTGCGGCTTGCCAAACCAAACCTGGTTCTCGCCGATTAAATAAGTGAGGGTATTGATGTAAGCTGCTAAGGAGGCTGATGAAGAAGCATCCACTCCCGTAACATGATGATATGTGCCGATCTACGCGACTCTTAGGCTCCCAAAAACGAGATAACTCAACGGGCTACGGCAGGGATGAGGGGGAAAGAATTTCAGTTACCTCCTTCAAACCAACCTTGGGTTGAGATTTTATTAGATGAACCAGATCCGGGGGCCCCAATTCACGTAGAATGGGAAGCGATTCTGTACGAGCGGTCACCGATTCATGTATTTCTGACTCGACAATCCTTCAGAGAGAAACTATATTAGCGGCGGATGCCAGAGCTCCAAATGTCCTGAAGCACAGACTCCCAACGTGAGAGGAGATGGGTGCGAAGAGAGCGAGGAAGTGGTGGAGGGATAAACAAACTCTGGCACCGCAGGGACAACCATAGTTCCTGCGAGATTGATCTACCAAGGTTCAATTCAAGTAGATGAGAAATAAGAATGGTTCATAGGCGATAGAGGTGGTTTGAAGCGGGAATGCTTGTCATGTCAACAAGGGCAGACGCTGTTTCGGAAACGTTGCGCCTAGGAGTTTACATCTGATTAGATTTAGGATGGTTCACAAGATAAGATTAGACGGACAGGGCTCATTGCGATAGGATTGCTGAGGGTTAATTGCTGTATTATACCTTGTACAAGTACTAGTACTCGAGTACCGGTACTGCAGCAGTATCGAATGCTGCGATGCCAGTTTTGAGAGTTGGCCACATTTATCGAATCTCGTGTGCTCGAGTACTTGTAGTGATACAGTACTTGTGCTGTGCTCAGTCCAAGTACAGTACAAGACTGCGATACTTTCGTAGGTTAACCTAAATTGACCGCTCACAAAACTTGCTATGGATACTCAGTATGATACTTGTACCAGTATCTCGAGAGACCGACCACGGCACTCGCACCGTGCTCGAGTGCGAATAAAAGTACAGTATCATACTATGTTGGTTCTTCTTCCCCGTATGCTCACCCCTCCAAGAATTGACTTTTGGTAAAGAGCCTCAATGCTTGGCTCCGCACAACCAACTTCTCTCCTTCCTGGAAAGCGACAACGCGCATCCCCCACAACCTTCGGGAGTGTCCCACTATCCCGACGCGATCTCGACCATTGACCCTCGACTCTACCCATTCAGTCATCATAACCCATCATAACCCATCATAAACCCTCTCTCCCTCTCTTAGTTTATATTAGGAAGACGCCCAGAACCCCTATCTACAATAACTCCGTCGCTCGGCAAAACTCTAATTGCTTAAGCCTCTGATCTTTGCTTAATGGTATGATACCTTACTTCCTCGAACGAGATACAATGAATATGCTAACCCTGAATGACAGTCTTCCTTCATTCCTCTTAACGTATACCCAGACTCTGATAGCGACGGAGAAGCCGATAATACTCGAGAAATACAAGTTCGTAAATTCCATTTTATTAAAACCTATGCAACTCGCTAAGCTTACCATTCACAGATTGAGGAAGCTCTAAAGCTATACCAACGGGCACTGAAATTACATACAGATGGTGAATGGGAAGAGGCACATAAAGCTTATGACGAGCTCTTTGGTTCCGGGATATTTCAGGGTGATGCGGAAGAAGAACAGGTAGCTCAGTTCCTCTTTAAGCTGATGTATGACCAAGTTCTTAACATTGCGCAATGGTTTTAGGTCCATGGAAGGGGTTCTGCTTCTGGGTCCTCGCTACCTCTTGTTTTGTATCTGGCATACAAGAACCATGGTGCTTTCAAACTGGATAGATTAAAAGCTAGCGGAGTTGAAGCTGGGTCAGAGTTCGAGCTTACAATTCAACAGGCGCTAGACTGGTTTTCCACGGCACTCGGAAGGGATGCAGGAGATTCTTCTCTCTGGCGCAAGGCTGCCCAGCTATCATTAGCCATAGATTCCTCCCGCCTCACCCGGTTTGCATTAGAGTCAGTCTTGGACCACGAAACCGTCGGCGCAGATTCGGGAAACGATACTCTTGCACTTGTGATAGGTGGGATCCCTAATCCGGAGGAATACCTTGCCACTATACAGCTCAGGGATGTCCTCAGGAAAGTTTGCGATACGGCAGTTCTCGAGAGCGACAAAATCAAACATTTATCGAAGCAAAAATTACATCCACGATTCCAGAAATACACAAATCCGTACCCTTGGATCCCTCTCCCGAAGGAGGAAGATACAAAAACTCTTGGGGATGTTCTGCAAAAAGTAACAATAAATAAGCAGACAGCCGAGTCTACACTAAGAACATGGCCGGGCGTCGGTAATGCAATTCTGTCTCAGATATCCAGCGATGACATTTCAGTACAAGCTCTGAATGCGTCATCATGTTTGCAGATCATTATCCCTATTCTAGAGGGAGAAGACATTTCTCGAGAGACCACCCCTGATGAGCCCACGCCTGGATCTGGTGGAAAATCAGAAACAACAACCGCCGAAGAAAACGAAGATACGGCCATGACTGATGCCTCTGCGGTGGAGCTTGCGCCCCCACCTGCTGCTGGCCGGCGTCGAAGTGGCTCTGCAACTCGAAAACGTAAGTCTGCTTCATTGGGAGCAGATGGTGGAGACGGGGGGAGGTCAAGGTTGAGTAAGAGACAGCGTGACAAGAAGGAGGCGGATGCTGCGGCCGCGGCCGCGGCCGCAGCAGCTCCTGAATCTAAACAAAAGGTCCGGCAGGAAACGCAGAATGAAAAACTGTTTAACACTGCCGATGAATGCTTTTCTCCGCTGGGTATTTCATTAGGAACCGCCTCAAGCTTAATGCCCAAGACGGGCAGAAGTAGCAGCGAAAACAACGGGGGGGCTATGGAGGATCTATATCTCGATGACTTCAAAAAGATATTACAGGACTGGGATGACGACAAGGGGAATGTCCTATTATATGGAGACGGTATACAATCCCCCGATGAAGCTGCTCAGGGGATGGCCTTTCTAGACCTAGAAGCCAATGTCCCATCTCGGCCTGTCCTATCCGGGGACGAAAATCTCAGAAAATGGGTTAACTCTGTCAACGCCCGCGGATTGAGCCCACTAGAGGCAGGCTTTGAGTGGCTGAAGGCCCTATGCATGCGAGATGTGCCCGGCTTAGGAAAGGCCAGGAAGATTCGGGGATCATTGGGGACATCGGTGGCTAGCAGCTGGGTTCGACATAGCTGGCCAGAGCCTTTAAAAGAAGTTGTAACTGCAATGGCTAATATGTGCGAGGAGATGTGCTGGGACTACTTCAAGGGATATCTGGAAAACTCTGCGGCTCATCCTCACCCGTTTGGAGACGGTGATTACGCTATAATCGAGTGGGCCCAAACTATGTTCGAAATATATCTTAGTGACTTGGCGGCAAGAGAGCGGCAAAAGAGCAGTGCCGAACTCTCAGTCCGGGGAGAGGAAGAATTGGAGATCAGAAGGGAAAAAGCAAGGAGATGGAGTTTCCTGGTCAGAGATCTGATGTATTGTCGTCCAAGAGGCAGTGATGGCATTGTGGAGGACCAATTGACCATGAGATGTCTTTGGGCTATTGCAGTTTTCACGGCATTTACCGGTGTTTCCAGAGAGTTCAGGTTGGAGTGCTTTGACGATTTAAAGGGTATCATGTCCAACAATAAGCTCCACTCAATCGAGCTTCCCAACAGCTCTATCATGCCAGAAATCTCGGCCCTTAGGGCCGAGCGGGAAATCAGTAAGCTTAAGACCGTTGATTTCTTTACATCAATATTTCAGGTCACAACCGATATAGGGGGTGCCGAAAAAGACCCTCATGAGGTTATCGAAATTCTTGAAGCCGTATTGGAGCCCGGTGTTGTTAGTCCGTACGACGAACAAGAACGCCGGATACTCGAAGAAATAACCAGATTTCTTGAAGGCTCTAGTGCAATGTTTAGATTGCACCTTTGGGAAAAGCTTAAAGTAGCCTACGAAAAAGTCGGTTGCCGCCCAAAAGTCCTTTCTTGTGTATTGAGATCATTAGAGGTTGTGGTTGGCGATTTAAAAAGTAGGAGCTATCTCGAATCTTCGGAAGACCATCGCCACTTTGTTCTACTTCGGTCATTACGCCTCGTGGAGGATATGTTGCCCGTAATTTTGGGACTCGTCTCGGGGGGCAATGGGTTTGTGAACTTGTCTGAAATTGATCGGGATGGGCTGGTGGACTCGATGAAGTCAATGGCTATCTTACTAAGGCTTTTGCACTGCTACGCCTTTTGGGAGAGTGCCGTTCTCAACCATGAGATCTCGGCTAGTAACCTACATTCTTACCGCCTAGTCGTAGTGAAATTTAGGGAGATGATTGTACGAGCTTGGGTAGTGATGTACTTAATTTATAGAGAAGCAACGGACAGAGGAATGGGTAGTGATAGCCTTGATTTAGAGGAAGGTGAAAAGGAAGAACGACTGGCGACACTCCTGAGAGACATGCATCAGGAGCTTGGAGGCAGAAATTACTGCCGGCTGTCAGACCGTAAGTTGGGCCCCCCACCGCGAAGCCTCCTATCGGGCAGTAGCTGATTTTCGGAAAAACCTAGATGTGTTACTGAGACTAACGCATGATGAACTTCTGAGACTCGATCTTCGAGATTTCGACCACGATCTATTGCAGTGCATATTCTGTCGATTTCACATTACTATATGCGTAAATAATCCTCCCGTGTTCACAGTATAACACCCTCTAACTCCAACAATTTCAGTCCGATCAGGTTGTTTTCAACGACCATAAGACAGATCCAGAACTCTTTGATAAAGCGACAGCAATGCAGTTGATGGATTTCATCCTCCTCCTAGCATCTCAAAAGAAAGATATGCAGCTACACAAATCAGACCTGAAAGGCGCCTTAGAAAAGCTTTACGATGTTCTCGGCGCCCCCAGAAGGTCCCCGAATAATAAGATCGTCCTCAATGAATCAGTGATAGATCGGTACCTTCGCAGCTCCATAAACCCCCTCAAGCTATTCAATAGCCTAAAAGGTGAGGGTTCGCTCAATACCACCGAAGTGAGTGGTCTGTATGCTCAAGTAGCAGCGAAAGGCCTCTATTTTACTCTTGGGAAGATCTACCTCTTTCCCATCAAATACCAGAAGCGAGTTGGGTCAATAAAACCAGATGACGTGGAAAATGCGGTGAGGTTCTTTAAATATGATCTAATGTGCAATGCCAATAAATGGGAGACCTGGTATCGACTGGGTCAGACTTACGAAGCCCAAATGGAGGACGGTCAGACCTGGAGCGCTGAACAGATCAACACTAAGAGAGGGGAACTAGCTGTACTAGAACGAGTATGTCTTACTCCCTCCCACCAGCCCCGCTCCCCTCCAAATATTCTCGACTAAAAGCTAACATCATTATGCAGAAAGCGATACTATGTTATATGAAGACTCTATCACTTGCCATTCAGAACGAGTGCATTGAAGACCCGGAATGTGCGAAAACTCTATCTACCCTCTTTGCTGATTTCGGCACAAGGGTCTACTCCGCCCTTAGAGCTCCGATGGGGATGGAAGCATTCTCGATGGAAGGGTTTGATAGGCATTTTTCGGGGACGCGCGGAGAAGGTGTATACAAAGGCCCCGCGCACCAGGGCTTATCGCTCACCAAGGGGTTAAAACTTGCCATGACACTATTCAAAAAGTCTTTGCAGCAAGCCCCCGACAATTGGAAGTAAGTACCCGATATAGCGAGTAGCACACCAATAAGGGCCACGCTAACGATTAATAGAGCTTATTATATGATCGGAAAGTGTATGGGCAAACTTCTGAAGAAAGCTGACATGTATATGCCAGAGGAAGTCTTGGAAAAATACGTCCAGGCAATCAAACTCTGCCCAGAGAAGGTCGGCAGCGATCACATCTTCGAGCCTCACCATAGATTAGTCTCAAGTGCTTGCAAATACGTTTTACAGGGCTCAGTGACGGTGAGCACAATTGCGGTTGCTTTTGTCCAGTTGATTATTCGCTGCTAACCTACGATAGCCTAAGCGAGCATGCGAGATACTACAAGTCTCGCATTTTACCAGGAAGATGGAGCCTGTCGAGGACCGCGAATCCTTCGTTAAGTACGTTCTCGAAGTCCTAAAGAGGATGCGGACGGCAGACAAGCCGAAATGGCATCACCGCATGACGAACAGGGCAGGAAAACTCAAGTTCTCTGAGCTGGGTGATGTTGCTGGAGCAAAGTCCGAGATTTCTTGTCTCTTTTCTAACAAGTCAGTCAGTCTTAGCATTTGGAAGCCAGAAAATGAAAGGTATATCTCTACTTCCCGCGACGCTCTGATCTGAAAGGCTAAGCTCTGAATACAGAACCGGCAGGCATTTCGTATATGCTTCCAAGTACACCATGTTCTATGTCGAGTTGCTAGAAAGGTTGGACGATCGAGCCACATTAGAAGCCGTAACAAAGAGGGTGCGAAAAGGAACCACAGGCTTCTTCCGCCATGCCGAAGTCTGGATGCACGTCTTCTTGGCCTACATGCGAGTTCTTCGGCGAACCGGCAACATTCCAGAACAGAGCGACGAAGAGGTTTTCAAAAATGTTTCATACGACGAATTCAACACCTACAGCACCCGTCTAGATACCTACTGCAACCTCATCACGACTTCATCCCCAACTCTAGACCTCCTACGAGAAGTCTTTGAACTCCGTCGCCTAAACGCGGGTCTCGCCAGAACTCCTCTAATAGACGACCTCCTCGCAGACTCCTATGCAAAGCTATACGTGGAACTAGTCCCTGAAGCCCTAAAGCAAATCGTTATGCAAAAGGAGGAATCTGAGGCCCGTGCAAACCCGATGTCACTCAAGAACCTGATGTTCGAGGAGCAACCGTCCGCAGACACCAGCGCTGTAAATTTAGCCGCTGCGCACTCCAAATTTGACGATCTTCCCATTAGAGGGAAGATGACTAGGGTTACAAAGAGGGAATTGATTTCTAAAGCGTGTAACCTCTGCAAGCTCGCTACCACGCTCACGAGTGGGAAAACTAGCACTGCGCCGACAACCCAGCCTTCAGTATATTCCCCCTCTACCTACCCTATCACAACCATCTACCCACGTATGACTAACAACCCGCTTCAGAGTCCCAAAGCCAGAAACGCCCTCCTCCTCCAACAGGATGGCGGTTCTCCTGAGGACACGCCAATGGGTAGTCCGAACGAAGGGCTGCAAGACAGCGCCGAGGAAGTCGGGTCAGACCTTGATGTCTCAGGAATGCGGATGGACGACGAATAGATGACTATTTGCACCCGTTACTCCCCCCCCCCACTCCCTCCCCCCTCTCCCCGCAGAAGACGGAGAATTCCCGTTCCTTCCCATACTGTAACCCAATAGCTAGCTAGCCTGGTAGTGTATAGAGAGGTGTCTCACTTTTATTTTTCCCCCTAATACCGTAGTCTGTTTTATAGTCTACCCTAGAGTATATCTTCTGCTTTCCTTTCTTACTTCGCATTAGTTTATCGAGTTGTATAATATAGGGGTGGGAGATAGGGCAGGTATGGCGGGGTTTCATATACTATATGTATGATACGAGAATGGGATCACTGGGTAACCCATTGCGGACGGCCACTCTCAAACAGCAAGACTACCCCCCTGGATGTGTCTCTCCACCGAGGGACAAAAGCCTGTACCTTCAAAAATGTCGTGCTATATGATTTTATCACCCACACATCTCGAGCGCGTTCACCCATCATCACTCGAATAGCTCTTCCAGGATGAATCACCACAGAGCTCCACCACCCTTGAGCAAATGTAAACCCCAACCCACCTTCTAGAATTTATTCTGGCTAGAAAACAGCCTCAGCACAAGCGGACCCGTCTACCAAAACATATATCCCCCCCCCTTGACCCATCCAGCCAGTTCCTCCTTGCATCTATCAGACTGCCGGAAATCCTCACACCGAAATCTCACTCACACTACCAGTAGGTATCTCTCACACACTTGGTCTGATTCCATGCCACGAAGACACAATAAAGCACCTTACTCAACCATTCCCCCCCAAAAAAAAAAATCCTACTTAGCCAACAAGCCACAACCCCCACCTCCTGCGCTTTACCATACGACTACCTCCACACAAATCACCATATAAACCCATGACTCACTCACTCACCCACCCACCAAGCAAATAACGCGCTATCTTCACCAAGTACCGGCAAGGCAATCACGCCTACACTCGAGTACTTGTACAGTAGTATAGTAAATTTTACCAGACGACCTTGACCGTACGTACGACGGAACCGTGGGTATAATACCAGGGCGAAAAAGGACGGAAGTCATGGTAACAAAAAAAAAGATTGCTTGCAATGAATCGTCATCCAGCCAGTTCTTTTTTTCTTCGAGATACAAGTGTTATAGGGTAACTGTACGACTACAAGTACCGTAAAATCTCGTGAAATCCACTATCTCCGTCAGCCCCTAATCTCCAGATTCTAAGTCAAAAGTTCCTAAGAAGAACTAGTGCTTTCCTGAGACGGTATAGCCTGAGTCATTTGGCTCTGTTGGATCTCGCCAACCTGACAAGCTAAGCCTATCTTTGGCTGATGTCGCGATTTACAGGGATATTCGTCACAGTTCGGAGATAGTGGATTTCACGAGATTTTACGGTACTCGGACAGCACTCACTCACTGCTCCCCCCCCTTTCTGGGAACCTTACTCCACCAATGACACAATAGCTTGCAAAGGAAGACGAAGACTCGAGCACGGTATTCACGGGGTCATAACAACCGGGTGTAGGTAGCCAGCGTTGCAACTCATGTACGAGGGAGTGGTGAAAAATATGGCGAACATGCACGGTCCCCGTTACAACGCCAGTCATTGAAATTATTACTTGTCACACAACTTACATTTTGGGTTTTTGACCAATTATATACTGATCCCACCTTCCGCCAGTGGCTTCAACCCCAGTTGCTACAGATCATCATGATGAGCTGTATGGCAAAATACGAACGTCTCCTCAAGGAGAATAGGCTGTTAAAGGGTAAGCTCCGGCAAGTGGAGATGGAGTTGGAGGTGTGGAGGAAAGGAAACACTGTCTCTACCGGTCAGGGAAGGGCTCCTATGAGTCTAAGGTCGCTATCCCTGGACGAAGAGAGGCCTTCAAGGGGGGTCTCTAGGAAGAGGTGGGTTAGCGAGGAGGTGAGTTTGGAGGGCATGGTTGCCCAGGTGATGGAGGGAGGGAAGAAGAGGAGGCTGGGGGGTGCTATAGACCCTGAAAAGAAGAGGGACCTGAGGATACCAGTGATGGTAAAATTGGGGTGTGTCAGGTGGGAGGAGGGGATTGGTATGGTTTTGGTGGGGTTGGAGGAGGCAGGGGTGGAGGAATGTGAGGGGACAAGGTGGTTGGTTCCCGAGGGTGAGCTGGCAAAAAGAAAGGAAAGGGACTTGTTGTCATTCACAGTGGTGGCGAGGGTAATGGGTGTGGAGGTGGCTGGGCAGCTGTGCCGCACTGCCCTTTGGGTTGGTGGGTATTGGTGTTCGGTTAGGAGGTATGTGGCAGTACCACTGAAGAGGAAGAGGCAGGGTTGGAGGAAAGTAGAGGGTAAGGTGATGGATGAGATAGAGGGGTTCAGGGGTGATACCTTGGACTGATGGTGTTGTGGTTTGGTGGGAGATCAGACTAGGAAGAGGACTAAGGAGATGGTGAAGGAAATGAGGACAGATGTGAGGAAATTGATGAGGGAGAAGGGTGTGGCACCTTTTGGAGCGGGTTGGAAAGGGAAAGGGAAGGTTGCGAAGGAGGGTAGTGGTTGAGAAAGAGAGGGTGAATTGTTGAGAGAGAATATGAGGAAGTTGACAAGGGGTATACAGGATATAGGTGATATGGTAGCATGCCTTTTGACGAAGGAGAAGGTTAAGGGATAGAATGGAGAGAGTAGTGAGGAGGAGGAAGTGGAGAGCGATGATGAGATGGAGAGAGTGAGGGAAGCGAAGGAGTTAGATAGGGGTAAGAGGAGATGATGAGACTCTAATATCTTTACATTTTTCACGGGAAGGTCTGGTTTAGAGACTGTAGTGCCCTGTTTGATAGTGGCCTTGCTTTATTGTAGCTTAGTGCCCGAAATGGAAAAAGTTTATAAAAAAAGAAAAAAAGAAATATTGCGAACATGGTGGTGCATGTGACTGTGCTATGGGGAACTCGTTGGTAAAGCAAAAGTCTGAGTAAACGAGATTATCATACCCAAGGGTACAAGAATCCTAAAATGAAGACAACCGGCACTAGTGCAGACTATCAATCAGAAATAAAGGGCCAGGAAACCACCAACAATGAGAGAGTTGTGCTGGATGCCAAGCCAAATGCACCGCCACGTTTGCCAGACATTTCATGATCCTGTTGTGCAAGTGCAAAGGATAAAGTTTTTGTACACATTTATTACAACAACTACAACTACAGACCTTGAAATTGTTACTTCAGAGACATGTTACATCTCGGGTTTTGATGAATTGCAATCCTTGGGAACCATCTCATCATAGTCTCAAGTCTTTGTAACGACCCTATGATAGGTAGCTACAATGACTATCACCTTAGCCCAAATAGTATACCAAGTGGTAACCAGAGATGGTATAGTCTTGTACATCAGCAAGAAAAATCAGTTTACACCCTATGCACCCTATGCTTCTGAAGGCATCAGGAGACAGAAATGAGGGACGAAAATTGAAAAATGATAATTTGCCAAAACGCCTTAGCTGACTAAATAATATCCTATTCAAAGTGTCTATATTTAAAAAATGACCCCTATCGGACATAATTAACATGTCCATTTTTGCTGAAAAAGAATTGAACAAGTTATCAGGATGCGCGTGGATGCCGTAGGAAGACTTCAGATGTCTTCCAATGTACCACAGGCTCTTCCCAACATAAACTCTACTTCAGGATGCAGAATTTAGATTTTTTCCTGATGTATACTTGGTATACAAATAGCTGGTTAACCTAGGGCAAGGCCTAGGGAACAGTGGAGTAGCCTTGGGAACTCTATAAGGCAGGGTAACCTTTCAGGAGTAAGTTCGCATAAAGTCAAAAGAACAATGAGAACGTTACACGTGCCTCAGAGACAACATTAGGTGTCGACAGGAGGACTTCCGAAGTGGTTAAAGGCATAAGAGGGCAAAGTTACCCTACCTTAGGGATTTGACCATTTTGCCCATGGATTCCAGTTACCCTACTGAGGCATCCAAGTTACGCTACCTTCATTGGCAAAGTCATCCTGGAACTTAGAGGTCAACTGTCTCACATTCTACGGGCTCTTAGATCTTCATAGGCATACACGCATATGCGTGGAGATATCTGATGCTTGAGTAATGGTGGCCTGAACATGCTATTGAACTTGGACAGGTTTAGCTAACACCCCCCTCTGGCTCCAGCATTGGGACGGCGCGTCATAGGCAGATGGCTGCATAGTTGCTCGTTTGCTAGTAAAAAGAGGTTATTGGAGCAGCTGCCGTAACACCGTATACATTGTCGCTGTCTGTCCAACTGAATGTCCTTCGCAGGATATATAAGTGGAGTATGGGTAACTGCCAAATATGGTGTTGCACATAAATGGTCCCTCCGGCACCTAGGAGTCTATCTTTGTCTACGGGTAGTAGGGTAGTCTTCCTAGAGGTACTTAGGTTGTCCCAGGAGGCCAGGGTGCTTTGGGGACGATTACCTTAATAGGCTGCCGGAACCTTCTTCTCTTAATTTGTAGCATTACTATAAGTTGTCTGTGAACTCTGGAGGTATGAGTCTGATCAGGGCAGAGTATGTCCCGAGAGGTTGGCTATGGGTAGCTCCCATTGAGCCAACAATCAGTTACATCTCACCGGGGGCGCTTGCATGTCTGATTATCGAATTGAGTAGTCATGTAGATTAAATGATCGACTGCATAGCTTGTATAGTTGAAACTACCACTGGGCCAGGGAATCCACCACCTAGGTATTGACTCCGGTTGTTGTCATAACAGTTAGCCACTGGTATGACTTGGATAGGAAGAGTTTTTCCACCAGGTGTTATATTGGAGATGCATTGCAAAAACTCATACCCTGTTGACAGAGTTAAGCGTACCCGAGTTAGTCCAATACTTCTGGCAGGATTATTCCTGATCGAGGGTAGACCTCGGACAGACCTGAGCAGGACAGGCTACTTGCCCAAGGTCGGAGTAGTGGTAAATGTCAAAGGCTTAAATCTGATATTTACTTGAGTTTAAGCGTTTGGCATTCTACTTTGATAACCAACTTTCCTCGAGAGAACATATTGAGTCAAGCTTTCAGCTTAACGATATTAAGTTTTACCGTTTGATTCTTCTGAATTATTTTACCTTATATTAATCTTCTACTTTGAGTGTTTGGTGCGGTCGCAACCTTAGAGTTCACCTCTCTATATGGTGCCCCTGTTACCGTCTTTAACTTCTGAGAATCCTTCTCATTAGTTTCTCATCGTTTGAAAGATAGATTTATCTCTTTCATCTGATATTTATCGTTCCTCATGCTACCTAAACCACCTTTTATCAATTAAGATAGCTAAGGGAGGTTCTACATTGTTTTTGCTGACCATGGTTGACAAATCTGGTTTGATTAGTGTGAAGGCTCTAGAATGGGTTCTGGAGTTGGAGAAGGGGTTTTGAGGCTTTAGTACCACATTTCGGTGTTGTCAAAGAGATGTTACAAGCAGGAGTGGAGGATTGGGGAGTTGTTGGAGAAAGTGGGAGGGGAGGTGAAAGAGGATGTAGCTATGTCTAAGAGGGGAGTGGCTGATAAGGAGGAGGTGGGTAGAATTTCAGACCATGTGATGGTGAGCCACATTGTGGCATTTGGAGATAAGGATGTGGTAGTATCTGGTGTGGCTGGCACTATTGTGGTAGTGTTGGAGGAGGAAGAGGAGGAAGCTAGATCTTTAGTGGCATTGATGAGGCTGCTGGAAGGGGTTAAGAGGAGGAAGTTGGATGGGGATGGTGGAGGTGTGAAGGGGACTAAGGATTTGGCAGTTGTGAAAGTGCTGTTGGGTCCAAGAGAGGTAGAGGAGAGGGAAGATAGAGTGGCATCTTGGGTACCGACTTGGCCCAGGAGGCAAGTTGGTTCTGGGTTTGATAGTTTTATGCGTGGACAAAATTAATGGAAGAATCACAATGGCAACGAATGCCCAATTTGGCAGGTGATGACAACCTTCATACATTCAACCACATCAACATCAATTAACAATAATAATAAAATATAATATAAATACATAGCAGTAATCAGTACTGAAAGGGGAAAAAGGGCTGGGGAAAAGGGTCCTCGGTTATAGTAGATAAATCACTCTGCTTAAGGTCAATTTCAGGTTCTGAGAAAGAGAAGAAGGAAGAGGAAAGAAAATAAAGTATCCAGTATGGGCAAACACCGCTCACGGCACTGGCATTCTTATGTCTCTAGGTAAAATCGAGGTAGGGTGCAGTAGAAGAAAAGACAAATGAAAGGTTCACGATATCGCAAACGCCTCATTCACAGTGGTTGTAGTTGTTGTTGTCTTGTCATCTCTCTCGCTAGCTATCTAACTACAGGTTATTATATACCAGTCTCCCGCACTGAGCTCCCATGACAACGGCCCGGGTTTCTTACTCACTATGCCTATGAACCCGTAGACCTTAAATAAAAATAATATAAACAGGTACAAAAAAAGAAAGTATGGTTCCTGAAGACTAGACTCTATACTAGTTTTCCTACAAAAAGTGTGACAATTTTGCCTGTAATGCCAAGTGTAACACCCAGTAAATTTGTCATCCTACCTAATACTTTACCCAACCCTAACATATAAGTTCTCATAGTATTGCCATTAATAACATGATAATTATTATGTAATAGGACAAATATACTATAAGAAGATATTATAATGAGAAATTCAAATGTTTAGATATTGGATTCAAGATATATTATGACAATAAAGTAGTTAATTGATCAATGGATTCTATTATAGACAGTCAAATGCAATGTGAAGATATTGTACTCTAATAACAAGTAAGCTACTCTACATTAACCTCTGGCTCAGTGATTCGTTGATGAGAAGAATATCTAGTGTATACACATAGCGCTTAAAATCAACAGAGTTATACACCAGATTATGCCTATAAGCATTCATTATTCGAAGTGTGCGCTGGTAATATTTCCAAACAAGAATATCTGAAATCTGAGCTAAAGCCTGAGGAACAGTACCAACTAAAGAAGGAAAGGAGTAACCACAATGTGCCCTTGTATACACTTTAGCACGGCCCCAAAAGTACTCAATAAAATTCAGCTCACAGTGAAACGCTGGGTAGAATATTATGTGATGCCCTAGGGCTTCTATTGTTTCCTGCAGTTGACATTTTTGAGACTGAAAGTCGGGTTGTGAGGAGAGCAGAGCACAAGTACAACAATTGGCATTGACAGCATGCCTACAAGCTGGATTGGCCTTCTGTTCTCCTGGTAAATGACCAGGAATACAGCATTGAGTAAGGAATTTCTGCCCTTTGGGCCACAAACCTCTTTCTTGCAAAATGATTTTCAATCCTTTTAATTGACCATTTGGTAACATATTTGACAGCACTTAGACAATACTGGGATTGTCTGAATGGGTGAAATATCCATTGCACATGGGAACTGAGTTTTTCCCATCAGGTGTGAGTTTGAGATTTGCACCTTGGAGATCATCGGCTGCATATTTGTGGTGTATCTTTTGCATTGTCAAACGCAAATACTTACTGGCATCCAGGAAATGCTGTCTCAAAGGCTGGAATCGCCTTCTCTATTAGCTGCTTTAACATCCATTCTCCTGTCCACCAGATCTCTCTACCACATTTGAGAATTTCACAAACATTTCTATCGCCCAGTCTACCAATAGGTGTAAGATACTCTGAGACATGAAGGCCTTGGCCACGATCCATTTTGCGGATTGGTGCTTTGTCTTGCTGAATCCAGATCCTTTTTCGTCCTTCATTCAAGTCAAAGGTATACTCATCTTATAGAATAAATATGGTTGGTTTATTGCCTTGATAGTCCTTCGGAATTTGCTGGAGGTCTCTATCCCATTCAATCATATTTATCTGAAGGGTTCTCATTCGAGGTAGGAATACCTTGTTGCGATATTCTTTCACATCCTCTCGCTTATGACCATCTTTGTACACTCTCTTCTTAACTTCCTTCCAATTACATCCTACTTTTAATACCCATGCTTAGGCTGAACGACTAGATAGAGCTCGCTTAATTCTTCTTTGGATTCTCGCAACAGAGATAATAGGCAATGGATTATTACTCTCAGTATTGTAATCTGTTGTTGGATATTTTTCCATCCAATAATTTGTAATAGCGTTTGCTAGCCCAACAGAATACATTCCTGTTCAAATATCTAAACTGTTAGCATTGTGATTTCAATTGTCAAAAATCATAGGTTAGATATACCTTCACCAGCCTGTGCCATATACACTTGCATTGCCATAATTGTTCCATCATCTGTGAGCCAACTGGCCACCTTGGTATGCTTTCCTTGCTTTGGTGAAGGAAGCTTTCCATAGCAAATGTAATTGACTTCTTGCTTAAGAATCCGATTCCTTACCCAGACTTCCCATCCGGCTGATTTGGCCACCACCAAAGCCAGATCCTTTCTGAATTTATAGGCTGTAATAGGGTCACTTGCTTCCCTCTTCAGTTCAGCAAGCGTCCATTCCCTTTCGACCTTTAGCCGCAGCTTAATAAAGCTACAAAGCTGGTGATTTCAATCATGGAGCAAAGTAGATCTAGGTATTGGTTGGTTGCTTTCTTCATGGGTAGATCTTTCGCTTAAGCCTCAGTAAGGCCCCGCAGAGAATCTCTTCCTTCATATATAAACTCCAAGAGGACCTGGTAGGCCTGGCCAGCTTGCGTACGCTTTCTTTCTGAGCTCATCGGTCTAGAAATTCATGGTTAATACAGTCTAGATATGTCAAGGATAAGGTAAATAGCTTGCCTGTTGACTATTCAAGTTCTTCAATTCTCTAATCTCTAATCAGAGTTGGAATTATTTCTTTTTGGAATAGCAGCAATGGTTGCGCTCCTTTTGCGTTAAAGGACAGGGTTTCACATAGCCACAACAATGCTGGAGTCGTGCCCGATAGTTCCGTGTTCGTTCACCCGAGGGGTATGTTTTGGTGGCATTTAATAAAGGCGATTCCTCAATGATTGTAGGATATGGATTTGTGATTGCTGCTTCTTGCTATTTCATTACACGATATTGGCGAACCATTTCTTTGCCGGACATTGGTACGTGATGCATTGTAGGTAGTTGGACAGCCTGGGAGGCACAATATTTGCGAACCTGCTCTCGAGTGGCTGTACGCTGTTGTGCTCTCTGAAGCTCCTCATTCGTACTTTGTTGTTCCATTGCTTTTGGTTGCAAGACTTTGAATAGTTGTAAGACAGAAACTTATTAATTATTGAAAAAAGTTCAACTATCACACAAAAATAGTATATTATTAGTATGATACAAAAGTATATAGGCTTGGCAAGTTAGGGGGTAGGGCTACAGTTTTTTGATGTGTTACACGTGGCGTTACAGGCAAAATTGTCAGACCTTTTGTAGGAAAACTAGTATAGAGTCTAGTCTTCCAGAACCATAGTATGGCTTCTTCTTGTTCCTGAACTATATCAAGAAATTGATGATATTCCGCTAGTATCATTTCTGTAAAAGGCTTATGTTGTGATTGTTTTTCATTTTTGATACCTAGTTCCGTACTTGTGTTCATGGCTTTAAATTCCATCTGATCATCAATAGGGTTCCATTTGAGTAGACCTGTTGTTTCCCCTTTTCGGTAAAATTTCTCAAAAGCTTTCAGTGTTACCTCAAGATCTCAAGCCTTGTCCCAGATAACTTGTTCGTTTTTGGATCGAATTCCTTGGCGCGTTTTACTAAGCAATCTTGAACCTTTGCGAAATTGTTTATGTCATCATTATTAGTCAGCGATGTCTCATTGGGGCTCAATTGCTTAAGCGAGCTCTTCTGTCTTACTTCTCTTTTTGAGATCTTACTAAGCAATCTAGCACCACCATTATTGGTGCGATCTTGCTTAATCAGCAATCCAGCACCACCATTATTGGTGCGACCTTGCTTAATCAGCAATCCAGCACCACCATCATAGGTGCTACCTTGCTTAATCAGCAATCCAGCACCACCATCATAGGTGCTATCTTGCTTAATCAGCAATCCTGTACAACCATCTTTGGTGCGACCTTGCTTAATCAGCAATCCAGCACCACCATCATTGGTGCGATCTTGCTTAATCAGCAATCCAGTACCACCATCATTGGTGCGAGCTTGCTTAATCAGCACTCCAGTACCACCATCATTGATGCAAGATTCCTTAGTTATACCAGAACTACTAAATCCCTTTGCTCCTCTGATGGTATTTTCTAACCTGTCTACCTCTCAAAATTCTTCTTCTTGTATTTGTTCGATGATTAGTTCTGCTATTCGGTCTCAATTTCGTAGTATAAATTTCTAGTTCCCTTGCTTTGCCAGGACTATTCCTAATTCTCATGTATAAGCTGCATCAATTACTCCTGCGTTAACTATAAGTCGATAGTTGACAGCCAATCCGCTTCTTGGAGCGATCTGTTCAAATGTTCCTTTTGGCATTCTGACCTCTATCAATGCTTTTATTACTGCTTATTCCTTTGCAGGTATTATCTTATGTTCGTTGACATATAAATCATGTCCTACCACTTCTGGGGATCCTTTGTTGGTAGTTTTGCTTCAGAATCTAATTTCTGTACCAAAGTCTGGTAATTATCTTGTACTTGTATTTTCCTGAATCACGTTTCAAGGATCTCTGCCTATCCTTCTTCTTCAGGTATTGTATACACCGTTGGCGATTCTTTTAAACACCATGTTGTACACCTTTCGCTATTGAAATTAATAATTCCTTTTTCCCAATCAATATTGGGGTTGTGGATTTTCAGTCATGGTATTTCCAGTATTGCCTTGTAGTGTTGTCGATTTGTGACCTGGAAAGTTGCTATTCCCTATCAGTGCAAATTTCCCTAGGAATTGTCGCTATATGGGTATTGGGTCTCATAGTGCCTGACTTTCCATCTGCTAGGTTTATTTCTCTTTGTATTAGGGATAGGTTTCTTTCAATATGGTACTTTTTGAAAATGTCTTTATCGATCAAATCTTCTGTTGCTTCAGAGTCAATCATAGCATTTATAAATACTTCCTGCCTGTTTCGTGGTAGCTTTACTTTGACCATTATGTGGTTATTTTCATTTTCCAATGATTCTGTGTGATTTAATGCTGCATAAACATTCTTTATTCCGATGGACTTTAATTGTGTTTGGTCCCTCAGGCCACGTCCGACTGAGAACCCTCCATATTTCCCGATTATTGATCTTCTTTCATCTCTATTTCCTTGATATGGGGTTTTGGACGCCATGTAGTCCTCATACTGTAACGTGGTTGTTGGGTTACTCCTTCTTTTTCATGAACCGGTACTCTGCAATCCTTGACTCTGTGTCCTGGCCTTCCGCATTTTAGGTACAGATTCTGTGCCCTCCGTCTTCGATATTCTTGGCTGGATATGATGAACACTCTTCTAGGTTTAAAACTATCTAACTTCAGAGGATCTCCCTTGTTAAATATGACTGGTGTTGGTTTGAATGTACTGTCTGAGTTTCGGGGTGTTCCATAGAGTTTGGAGGTGGTTGGATGTTGTAATTGGTCTATCATAACATATCTGTTTTCCTGTCCGATTGCCCATATAGCTAATTCGTCTACTGTTTGTGTAACAACTTGCCCTGTTGTCCAAGCTGATTGTAGTCTTGTATTTAGCCCTTGTAGAAATAATCTTTGTAGTGTGCCATTATCCAGATTGGCATTGCTTGTAGTTGATCTGAATACATTCCAAAAATCTGGTACCGAGTCCTTTCCTTGTTGCATTCTTTCTAGCTTATTACGTACTGTCCCTTCAGCATCTGGGTCTCTACATTGTGCTTGTAGCGCGGTCTTATATTGAGCATAAGTTGTTCATGTCTCTTGTGTCCTTCCTTCATGAAAGGGGAAATCCATTGTGCTGCTCCGTCTCGTAATAAGTATTTAGCAAAGCTTATCTGTGCTTTGTCACCTGTTTCTCAGATTACCTCAGGATATAGGTCGAACTGAGCCAGCAATCTCCTAAGTTTTGTTCTTGCAGCATCAAATACTGGAGCTTTTTCTGCTCTAATTTTGGGTCTTGGCTGACTTCCACTTCCTACTTCTATAATATTGTCGAGAGGTTAATGGAATAGTGTTTGGCGAAATCCCATGACAAGTACATTTTCACTTGTTTCGGGTCTTGTTGCCGTTTCAGTCATCCTGTTTCTTCTAGTATCTGTCAGGCTAGCCATTTGTTCAGATACGGATGAGAATAGTGGGGTATTCGAAACTGAACTAACTGCTCTCGATTCTCCTAGTACCGCTTTTAAGGCTTCTCCGAGGTCCCCTGTATTGATTTCGTTTTGAGTTAGGTCAAGGTCTTCGTCTTCTTCTTGAATGTCACGAGTAAGATCTATCTCTGGTAGGTCGTTTGGCGGTAATTCCGCCGTTTTGACTGGTCGTTAGGTATTGTGATCGTTACACAACCAAATCTAGCAATCTCGGCTGGAAGAGTTGGTAAACAACAAGTATCGACCTAATTGTATACTTATTAAGATTAGCGTAATCTGAATTATCTCTGTAGAGCTTTCTTATAGCTCTTCTTATGTTCTCTCCTATCTTTAATGGCGAAGATACATATATAACTTCTTATCGATTGAGACTTATATCTTAGATATGATAATATGTTGAGGGTAAAGTATGTGATAATAATTAATTTATAACATAACCAAAAGTACTCTTAAAGAAAGTACTTAGATCGTTGCATGAAGAGCTTTAAGTATTGTAAATCTCATTTTTTTTTTCTTTCTTTTTTTTAAATCAGGTATTCATAGTTAAGGTACAAGGACTTCTCCTCCGTCTCCTCTACACACCCGGTGATTGAAATCTCAACACCATGAGATTATCACCACTTTTCCCAACTCTACCCCCCACTATGGGTTCGCCTGTAACGGGGGCACCCTATAGAGAGGTGAACTCTAAGGTTGCAACCGCACCAAAACTCAAAGTAGAAGATAAAGATAGAGTAAATAATTCACGAAGAATCAAAACGGTTAAACTTAATATCGTTAAGCTGAAAGCTTCACTCAATAAGTTCTCTCGAGGAAA
>Ga0307509_10000483_pt1 | contig 67511 bp, 56 predicted proteins | sample 10_EM_MG_FD_202245 | JGI IMG/M metagenome (GOLD analysis project Ga0307509, IMG submission 202245) | Populus trichocarpa ectomycorrhiza microbial communities from riparian zone in the Pacific Northwest, United States - 10_EM | ecosystem: Host-associated > Plants > Roots > Unclassified | place...
CGCCGTCCCAACGCTGGTGCGGGAGGGGGGTGTTGGCTTGTCCTTTTGAACTCAGAATCCTAAGGTAGGGTAACTATAGGTCTTTATTCACTAAGGGAAGGCTAAGCCTTCCGGTATGCCTAACAAAAACCCCCCCCCTCGGAGTAGATAGCGATTTCATGAGTATTCATGCGACAGCGACGTACCTTATACCGGCGTGTAGCTGGCGCCGAGCCCAGCAACTCCCCAGTGGCAGATTTAGGATTGGATATGTAGTTAGTTGTAGAGGAGTATTATGTAGGATGCCTGGGAATATGAATGTTGAGGGTGATGATAAGACAATAGTTTGTCCCGTAGTGTGTGAGGCTAAGTGTGTGAGGCTAAGTGCCAAGAAACCATGATGAACTATGCCAAGAAATACTCAGGGGTACCCCTGAGGTGAGCATCTCTTAGTGGTAAATCATGATGAGCAATGGTGTTGAGGGATGAGTCTGGATACACAGGACGCAGGGGACGCAACTCAGGAAGCACAGGACGCAGGGGACGCAAGGGACGCAACTCAGGACGCACAGGACGCAGCGGACTCAGATTCAACGTCGCCTGTGTCAGGACGCAACAGCGCTGTATCTGACACAGGGTAATCTTTTGCTGATGTGGTAGGCACCTGAGTCACGGGACTGAGCCCCAGCTTATTGGTTCGAACGGCTTCCGAAAGCGTACTCATACGGCCTACAGGGGCGCGAAGGCCACACGAGTGGCTAACGATGGATATAGTGTAGACCGGGTTTTGGAGTGGGTCCTCTGACCCTTTTTTACTGGGGCTTGAGGGGACATTCGGAGGGCGCTGCAAGTATAGATGACGGGACGCATTGTGCTATCTCATGTAGCTTTGCAGTAGTGTGGCGATGTTTCATCTCTTGGGTTTCGGTCGGCGATATTGCCATTCTTTGGGTGCCCCGATGGACGCTTTCTAGGCTTAGGAGAGTAGTTGCTTGGGTATCGAGGCAGACAGACTTAATGCTACAGAAAGCCTCTTAGTATTTTCTAGCGGTTGATGGGGTTTCTTTTGTTATTAGTTGTTGTAAGCTAGTTAATTGAAAAGCTGGTAAAAAATAAAATAAAAATTCGTACAGAACAGGGTTTATTATGCCGGTTAACCTAAATTAACTGTTCAGATACTTTATCCCTATGCCTTGTACTGTACCGTACCGTCACGCAGCAGGGAGAGGGGGGGTTCTGAGCGAATAAGGGTTCTCACCGAACCGTCAATCATCGATTGGCATTACAGGGGCCAGTGTCATACACCACAACGCCAGGATCGTCTTCTACCTGGCTCTTGTGCACGTGGGATTTACACTGCTCCCTCAGCCCAACTAAGTCGCTATTGCTACTACTGTACTTGCGAAAGGGGAAAGAGAAAAGCTCCGAGAGGCCACAACGCTGGCAATTCCATTAGACAAAGCTGAGACAGAAAAATAAAAGTTCAGCAAAGAGTGAAGCCATGCAGAGAGACCTTGACCCAAATTTTTTATTGGATGCAAAACACTACCGGACTGTATTCTGTGTTGCTTGTCTGTAGCGCAGTCATGAGTTTTCACTCGTGAGAGCAGAACGGGCGTTTGTATTGAGCTTCGCCGCAATATCGTGAAACACTACCATGTGAGTGGCTGTTATGACTCCAAGCGGACACCTTGGGGCCCTAGGTTATTTTTTTCTTATTTTTTCTTTTTTTCCAACGGCAATCGCCGACGTCATATGCGCTACTTGTGAGAACTTTGTGACATATACTGGGAACTGTCTACGGTATCCAACAGACAGAGTTGGAGAATCTTGACGAATGAATACGAGTGGCGGTATGATTGGAGGTAATTTTAGGAGTACCCGTACACAATTGCCGAGTGATTGTGAGAAAAACTGTGAATGGAAATCATATCAGGGGCAAGCGGCTAGACTGCCAAGTTCATGGTCAGGCGCGCTAAGTCTGCCCCTGCAACTATTTGAACTTTGTGATTTGCAGGGAATACGGTACTTAAGCTTGCCAACAACAGTGCTGAGTCAATTGGGCACTAGAAAGACTGAAAATCCCATTTCCTGACCCCCTCAGCTGACTGTTGCCGGTGCCTAGCAACGGGCTCGACTATCTCATGCCTCCTAAGGGCTACTAGCTAGATATATGGACTGTTTTTTATAGCAATTATTGATGTGCCCTTCCAATATGGATAGTACTGTACTGTACCGGCACTCGCCATGGCTCACTAATGCAGCTTACTTCAACAGCGGGGTTTTTTTTGGCTATCACGCGAAGCATCGTATCATAGTTGGTCAACAGTGAGGGAAAAACTTTGGGTAAAACTCCCCGGGTGAAGGGGACTTCCTAGTAGTAAAAGTCACCCATAACACATGGTCTGTAAAAATCTGCTGGAGACGTATCTGGGCAGGGGGCTCATGGTTTATCTAACGTAGTTCCATCCCATCCAATCTCGTAGCTAGACTAACTTATAACTGAACTTACTTCATTAACAAGCAACAACAACAAAAAAAAAAAAGAGCCTCCGATCAGCCCCACGACTTGGCACGCAACTCCCCGCAGAGCCGCTTTCCCCCTCCGGATTGCCCCCACTATTTGGCGGGCGGTGGGCGAGACTCTCGGAAGCGAGACAACACTACTGCGCCTAGTAGATTTGGGTCATGATTTCCTGGCCGGCGGCGAGTTTGCACGTCCGGGAAAAAGCCACGATTCCGCCACCTGATCTCCGGGTGCCAGGGTGTGTGGGACAACCATTCCCCCGGGCACTTACAAATACTCGAGTAGTACCGGTGCTCATAAGTACGATACACGTGCAAGCTAGCCCATCGCGGGGTTTCACCCTGGCCACCCATTTGCTCACACGCTCGAGGCGTAACGTGACATTGTGGCTTGCAGTATTCTCAACCGCTCGTGCGAGATCGCATTTCAGCATTCAGGGGCAGCGGGTTAAATGGCAGTTGAGTGGCGTGATACGGGTAGCAGGTGCGGGCTTTTGTGAAAGCTCGGGGAAGGCGTACCGAAGGAGGAAGAGCGGAGACGCCCGAGGCCGCAAGCTGTTTTCGGGAAAAAAGAGGAAGAGGAGGAAAAAAAGAAGAAAAAAAGAAACCCCTCGTTGCCAGCACGAGCCAACACTAGACAATGTAAACGCAAAAACTCTTCACCTTCCCGCGGTTCGAAACCTAAATCAAAAGATACCTAGCGATCTAGCAGTTAATTAGGGCTAAGAAAGCCGAAGCCACTGCAAGTTCTGTGGTTTGGCCTGCTGGACGCTGTTTCACAAGACATCCACGATTAGATTAAGGGTCAGGGAGTGATATCCCATGAAGGTGCCCTCCAATCAAGAAATCTACTTCCTCTCCCCCCTGCTACTTACTCTCCCCAGAGTACCTCCGGAGTCCTATTTGGGTATTTTAGACGAGGTTTTTAAGTTTAGCACGGTCCATAGGCTTGTCAATTCGGGTAATCCCCACGTAAAAATGGGTCTGTGTTCTCATGAATCTTAGAAACCTTGGCCTAAAGGAGGAAAAAATAGAAATCCAACCAGCAAAGCTCTCCGAGCCATACCTCTAAGGGAATGGTGTCTCCATTTTGGCCAACCTAAAATTTTCCTTCTTCTTCGAGCAACTGGATTGGGGCTCTAAAATCACTCTACTCGAGTACTCACCGCTGATAACTCACACTGTTGTGCTACCAACTGGCATCATACGCAGGAGGGAAATCCGACATCAAGACTGCAAAGCGAAATCCCACAGATGGGGAAATCTCGTTAAATGAACGAGTGAGGAGGCTTAGCAGTGAGCAAGAAGTTATTGAAAAAAGAAAAGGAAAAAAAAAAAGAGAAAACCCGAAAGTAGGTACGAGTATTGCTACTGCGGTAAAGTCGGAAAACCTTGAAACAAGGGGGGGGATCGATGCTTTGTTTTACTTTTTTTCCCTTTAACCGCGCGCGGAGCAAAAGTTTTTTCTTTTCGTTGGTGGTAGAAGCTTTGTCATGCTAGCCACTTCAGATTTCTCTTACTAAAATGCTCATGTGATATTGAGGTTTTTTCGTATTCCCTCGTGCGTTTGAGGCACCGAAAATCATTAGATCGTGCGTAACTAACTTATCTTACTCTTGATCGGGCCGAGTCGAATGATCGAGGACAAAAGCTGGGGCTATGCACACCCTATCACTCGAATGACGAATCTGGGTTGGAGTCCGGGCCCGCCCGTGTGGCTCCCTTCGGAGCCTGATCCATGCGATTTCGCTTGGTTCGATCGCAAAAGGAATTATTAGAGAGGGAAAGGCATAAAAGAGAAAAATCGAGCACTTGGGGCCAGAAGGTCGAAGCGTGGCAAGAAATTTGCCAAAGGATTTTTATGTGTTGCAATCCCAACTTGGCACGGATACTTTCAAACCCCGAATGGAATCCACGGGAGTGCTTTTTCCCATCCCGTGGAGTTGAAAAAAAGGAAGGAAATGAGGAAACAAATAGATCGTTTCTCACACCGTTTAGCCGGTCAATGGGCTCGTGCCAAGTATGGGGTCGGGGGCTCAGGAGAAAAGAAACGAGTTTTCTTTCTTTCTTCTTCCCCGTGGATTTCCAGCTATGCAGCGCTCGACATTCATCCGAAGGTTGCGCGCGGGCCCGTAGCTTGCATTATCATCTACCAAAGCGTTATACATTTTGTTCGGTGAGCCAGAATCACGAGCTTGGAAAATTTGACTTAAGGGCCCTGATATGAGCAGCCCATTTCTGAACACATGGAGTAACATCTGCTGCCGATGATGCCGCATATTTAGATGGTTTCGATCGGGGCTGTACTCGAGTATCTGGCTGTTGTGGGTGAAGATTGAAAACCTGGGTTCGAACCTTTTCCCTGGTGTTAGTCTTATTGGGTGGGGTGACAGCGGTCACAAAGCTTGAAAGTTTGAAATATGTCGAATGGGCGCACAGCACTGAGCTGGAGTGTGTATGTGCATCATATCCTCCGTTCTTTATTTGTTATTTCACAAATGAAGAAAGCAAGGAAAAACAGGGGGCAGCGCTTTCATATGATTTTGCTTTCTGGTTCCACGAATGTGGCTGTTGTGCTTGCGAGTTCCGGGCCCCCGGTTGGATTGGATTGGGTGACATGCCACAATATGTGTTTGCTTACTTTGTGGCAACTGATTCTGTGCTTGGGCTCGATCAGACCGCTGTACCGCCAGTCGGTTGCCAGACCATTTTGCCAGGCCAAGAACTGCACTTTGGATTGTTTTTTGATTTGAGAAAGCGCTGTGCGAGTAACCTGGGATTCCCCTAGGTGGAGAGATGCAACAACTTAGTACCCACCAATATCTCTAGGACCGTCCTCTGAAAGCGGAAAAAAAATGCAGCAATTATCCCCATCAGGAAGTCTCCCGGAATTAGTGGAGTTCTGTCTTGTATCATAAAGTTCTGTGGTGTTTTGGTGGAAACAGGGTTGGGGCCTGAAGCCGCCCGTGTATGATGTTTGCATACGAATTGCTGGACCTGGAGCATGTTTATTTTTTCCTACCTATGCGGTGATTCTGGTCGCGGGATACCGGTAATCGAACTTGGAGTATCTTATCGGGTAACTCAAAGGAGCGGGAGGTTCTTATGACACCATATATTAACTGTGATATAACGGCCACCAACACATGCCATGATGGACGAGTCTTTTACTTTTTCAACAGCTGACCTATTAAGAATAGGGAAAGGGCATACCCTGAGCGCGAGATACGCCCTATCGGGCGGACCATGCATGACCTGGGATGTAAAGGATCGGCAGCCTGAGCTCCCAAGCCACCAACTCTGGCGCGAAATAAGAAACTTGCGTTCGAATCATTGGCATTGGGCCCTACCCCAGCGCCGACCCATCCCCCCTACGAAGCGTGTGCGATCTCCCTCCCCCCACACTAGTCCCTCGAGGTGCTTTTCCCGTGGCAGCAAAAAACAAGGCAGAGCGGGGGTGCTTGGTCTCAGATAGCGGACCGTTCCCCTCCCTCATTCACATTTCAATCTCCTGGGGGGGCAAAACCGATGGATCAGGGAAACGGGCGACTGCTGTTCCCTACTCACCTGGGATGGCAGCCCTCTGAGCAATGCGACATAGCTGAGGGGATAATGTTGAAAGTTGTGGTTTGCCCCAAGGAGCTCTCCACATGGATGTGCCGTGGGATGTTGGAGAGGGTGGCGCGCCATCGGCTTCGGACTGCGTTAGAAAAGCTTCAGTTGAGCGTTCGTACCAGACGCGTGGTTGGGAAGAGAGCCGTCGCTTGGAACGTAGCTTGAGCGGTAGATTTGGCTACTACTATTGCCCATGCTTTGGGGCAGTAGCTTGAAAAAATTATCATCGCTTCGCCTAATACTACACCTCTACTGGCGCCAGTCTATGGCGGCTAATCGGCATGTCAACTCTAAAGCACTAGAGGTATAGAGGTATTAGGTTATTAGGTAGCTTAACGGGCCTTACTCTTGCTAAAGGATTCACCCGGGGGCTAGATTACTGTTCTGGCTGTGGCTTAGGTATCTGGTGTCTAACGCTGACGGGATTAACTCGTTTGGACCTGCTGACTGGTTAGTAGTAAATGGCAATCAGATAATACTCATCTTGGTAGCTATTGCTAATTGATTATAACTTTGCCAGAGCTGACAGAGGTGCGTACCTCAGAATTTCCTTTGTTGAGACATATTAGCAGATGCGTAGTATGATTGACTTTATTGGATGGTGTCGTAGATTCCCTGTATTGGATAGCGGGGGTACTATGGGGAATCCACTAGTTTTCCGGGGTCCATTGATATGACTTTTATTTCGTGGGAAACACAATATATCACTCGAACAATATTTCATGTAGTCTGGCCTACGATCCGGTTTTTTATAAAACGTACGGCTACTCGTCACGAGATCACCAGACGTTGTTAGCCAAGACAGTGCATACTAGCTACCAAAAGACGAGAGGGAGACCTACAGAGGCAAAACAAAGGGCCCGGCGGCAGGAGAGGCACCTGGACCAATTACCCGCCCCGAACCGCGCTAGGGCCCGGGCTTGGCTCTCCGAGATCGGCAAGTTCCCTGAAAAAAGTAATGATACTATACAAAATTCAGCTTGCTCTTGTTGTGACTTAGGTGTGAACTTACTGTTCGATATAGTTCTCCGATATGGTAACGTGCTATATTTTTTGAAACACGAGTATGCTTTAGAAGGTGTGTTAGGTTGTAGCGTGACCTCGACGGGCGCGGTGCAGTTGACTGGCCGAATAAAGTCGGGGCTGGAAGTGGGGACAAAGCTTGATTGAAAGGTAAAAGATGACATTAGCTTTAGGGCAGCTAGATACCCTTTTTCATTAACTGCATTGAAATCACGTACTAGAGCGCGATAGGAGGTATAGAAACACAGTGCATGAACCTCTTGGTGGAATTAACATTTCTGTTAAGAGGTCATTGGAGGGGGCAGGGTTTGATTCGTCACCTGGTAAATGGGTAAGGCCGAAAAGATCGGTACAGTTGGTGATAATGGTTGGGTGATGCTGCTCCAGCAAATGTTGAAAAATATATGAGATGACCGCATGATCTATGGGCTATGGGGAGCGGCTTTGCTACTGCAGATAACCTCAAGGAATTGGCACTCGGTACTCCAGAGGATATAGTAATATGATATATGTAGTCAAGCCATTAGAGGGACTTTAGACCCACTGATAGTAATAAACGGGCTCCTTTAAATGGTAATTTGGGATTTGTGGAGTTATGAATGATTCCGGAGGGGCTGAGGCGATCGTAGAATTGGTTTTTGAATCTGAATGGGTATTTGTGTAGGGGGGCGAAGCAGAAGGATAGCTGAAGGGGGGGGGGGGGGTTGGGTTATTAGGGAAATATTATGGCGAACTAGGCACTTTATGGGAACATGATATCTCCGCCGGTATTGACGCCCTTCTCGGTGATTTCTGTCTCACCATCTGTGAATCCTGTGGGCTTTAAGACAGATACCAAGGGCGCGACGGTACCGAGGTCTGGAGGTAAGTGGGTGTCGGTGAACGGGATCTACTTCTCCGACCTTTATCGCCGCCGATAGCAGTGAGATGACTCCCGAATGATAAACTATGAAGGGGACCAGCAGATCTTGATAGTAGATAAGGATAGGGAGTTTGTAATGCTTTTCACTTTGTACCACATGCTGGTTTTACACTGGCACGCCTCGTCCCCGTTTCATACTCGCCGGCTCTTTCCAATTGTCGGTCAAGAAACTTAACTTTTGTCCCAGAGAAGCTCACTCCCATAGACCAAACCGGGAGCGGGAAATTTTCTGATGCGGGGATATGTTTTCGTACGCGGCGGGGATGGCTGACCAGCCGAATAATCCTTGTTTTCTGGGGGAACATTGGTGGGTGCCTGTATTGCCCTTGTGAATAGTGTGCAGTAGATAAGGGTTATTAAGCATGAAGTAGGGAGGATACCAACAGGATGTGGGATCAATATTGGCGGGGTTGCCCATCCGGTTAGAGGCGGCTAGAGGGGTCGCAGTATCGCTGTTTGGGATTTTCCAGTTACGTCAGCCTTGCGCTTAAACATAATTACTTATCACTCTTTATCACCCCGCAGGGTGATGATGCTGAATCTCATCACAATTTGATAAACACTGCTTGGCAGAAGTAGGGGCACACACGATTTTGGGGGGTCTGGGTGTTTCCAAATAGTTTCTTCTCAGGTAGGCCCAGGGCTCAGGAAAAATCCGTAGGCTTCACAGAGAGGCTATATCTAGTGAAATATTTAATAGCTGGGAGAAAACTGAAGGATACTTGTAGTATATCTCTTGGATTTTAGCATAGGCGATATTCTGTTATACTGGACCTGACAATATAATAGCTGCTTGGAGCATAATAATATGATTATAAGTAATACCATTCATTTGGGGTTTCTAATGTAGAGATATTCGGCGCTTTGGCCACTAAGAGGTGAGAACGGGGGTCATTGTAGTGGGTTGAAGGGTTTCTTAGATGCTCCTCGCCGGGTGTGGGGTTGGGCTTGGGGTCATCTGAAGTTGAAAATCCGCTCCCGAGGATGGCTGGAAGGGGATGCTTGCATTGGATCAACTGCTCTGTGTCTTTGACCTAGTACTCTGTTTCCTAACTGAGCACTTATATAGACTCCCTAGGCGCCTTTGCAGTGGTCAACTCTTCTGTCTCTTTTTATCAGGAATTGGAGATTTGTTCCAAGGGCATTGATCGGAATTGGAAATTGTAGGAGCAGTACCGGTAGGCAGGATGATCTGAGGAAAGGCTGGGGAAGCAGCAACCCCCCTCCCGCAGGAAAGATGCTTAGATTGTGGTGTATTTTAGCGAGTACTATACCGTACGGTAAGGGTGTTGATTTATTGCTATAGTCTATGCGTGGAACAATTTAGCGCCGAAGAGCTCCAAAGCTAATCTTATGTCTCGCCATTTCCCCCAAAACTGCTCATTGCTCTTTGCCTCTCTCACTCCCACTCTCATTTTGGGCACGATTTTGTACCTAGATTGTCATTAACCCCTGGCTTTTTTTCTTTTCTTTCTTGTGAGAGTATCGTTTTAAAACTAAGATGCTATCTATATCTTCCTCCTGCAAAGCCAAATATCTGATGGCCGGTATAAAAGAAACATATGCAAAATTTTTATCCTATGCCTAAGAATGGAATGTGGAAACCGACTTTTCGCTCTAGTCTAAGAAGTACTTAAGAAATTACACTTATAAGAAATATCAACCTGTATATCATACATCACACCATAGCCACTAATTCTTGTTCTCTCAGAACTTGGCCACCGGATATCGAGTCTTCTCCCAAATCCTATCGCCCCATTTGAACAGAACCCATGGCACCGGTAACAGCAAGAGGCTGATAAAACCCAACAACATCTCGGCCCACTGGATCCCAAACCTTGCGTACATCGACGGTGCAAATAATGGGAATAAGGCTCCAAAACTATATCTTAGAAGACAGTTTGCAGCCATAGCCGAAGCGCCATTCTGGCTTTGATATAGGTCGATCAGGTATTTCGATGTTCCCAGCTGCACCAGATTTGTTAGTTTTGCTCGGAGGTGGAGAGTGGAGAGGAGCGGAATATACGAAAAGACAGAGAATCCCCCAACCAAATGGTATCCCCGCGAGAATTGGCGATATCCAATATACGTCTTTACGCATCGACCACGAGAACCAGAACAACGAGATAGGAATTCCGAGTGATCCAATCATACTTGCATAAAGCCAGCGCTCTGGTGGCGCCCTTCCTCCGCGACTCTTGGCTTCTCTCAGGGCAGCCCTGTTACACACTTCGAAAGTTGCGACAGAGGCGAGTAATCCGACCAACAGCGCTAGAAACGCCAGCCCGGACTCGCCACTAGTGAAGGAGTACACTTTGCCAAATCCGTAGGGATAGCGAGCAGAGATTTCGAACAACACGCCAGATACGAAGGCAATGTACAATGATATTGACGCCACTATCGGTTCAGTGAAGAGCATGTGTATTGGTCTGAGTAAATTCAATGTGAGAATCGACTTGAGCAACTCAGCACCCGTGGGTCCTGGCTGCAGTGAGATCCCGTTTTCTTTCGCCCGACGCCCGAGAATCGTCTTCTTGTGTGTCTCCTGGGTGAAAAATGCAAGGAGGTAGATTGGTCCTCCGACAAAGACAACATCCCACATCAGCCATCTCCAGTCTCTATGCAAAATTGTGTACCCTCCAATCACCGGTCCCATTATCGGTCCCGTGAATGGTGCTAGGATCGCCACTGCCGAAACTGTGGATCCCAAACCCTCTTGTTGATACCATATGTCTGCTATTGTGCCCGCACTGATGGCGAGGGCGGGGCTTCCGAAGAGCCCTGCGAGAAAGCGGAAAGCAAGGAGTGTGGCGAAGTTCTGGGAGTGTGCGGCGCCGACGGAGGCCAGGAGTGATATGGGGAAGGTGCTTAGGTAGACTGCTTTACGGCCGAGGGTTTCTGAGATTGGTGCGCCGAGCACGGGGCCGAAGGCCAAGCCAAGACCACCCAGGGAGAGTGGCAGAAAGGCTGCTGTTCTTGAGACGTGGAATTGGGCCATTATCTGGGGCACTGCGGGAGTGTAGACCGACGTTCCGTATGTCCTAAGTTACCCAACCTGTATCAATATCAATGTGATAAAGAAGAGGGTAGGGGTAGGCAACTTACGCAGCGAAGCTAAACAATGCTGGGACAAGTGTATTATAGGATCTCTTCAACAGATGCCAATTCCGTGGATTTTCCGGATCGTCTGGGCCATCCCAGTCAATTTCTTCTATGACTTTGGCATCTTTAGTCCCGGCTTCTAGACATTCCGCACGAGATTGACTGTATTGGACCTGTTGGCCTTGGGTGGGTTCGGTTGGCCTTTCTTGGGGGGGGATTCCTTCGGTCTCGAGCATTAAGTTAGGAGTGTGTGTAGATATTTGTTCTGTGGTTGTCGGCAGAGTCACCGCTATAGCTAGGGTGAAGAGGTCTATATGTGCTAAGGTTTTGGCCTGCAGATCTTAACGTGCACAGTAGGCTCAATGATTATTGAGAATAATAGAGCTTATTAGATTGCCTTGTTGAAACTGCCATTTCTGGTAATTAATGCGCAGGGTGCCCTTTTGTAGGTGTCTTGATCTGATGGGCTGAATGCGTAAAGTGCAGTGTCGTGATGTGCTGTTCCTATACCGTACACGGGCCCAGGATTAATTACACTGACATCAGGAGAAAAAAAAACTTTAACTAAATGGATGAAGGTACACGAAACAGGGGTGATTGGACCCACAAACATTTGGGGCTGCAGATAGTGATTGCTTTGCTGGCTGGCGGATTGGGAGCCGCGCTCCCTGTTTGGTTGGTTGGTTGGTGCTTTATCTCTGTTGCTTTTGCCCCGGTCTCAAGGCACCATTCCTGTGACGGCTGTGCGGCGCCTCGGCCCGCCACGCGGGCCGCAACAGAGGTGCTTTAGTTCGGCCTAGGCCTTGATGCATGCTTCTTCCTTCTTCTAAAACTAAAACAGTTGTGTGGTGTGCTGGGGGGTAACTCATTAGTAAAGTATTCGGATCTTAATGTATGTGTGCCCTGTACCGCTTGGAATGGGGGAACAATCATATATCTCAGGGGCTTCCAACTCACTATTCTGCATGACAGAGGTTGGAATAAATTAGCTCCTTTACAGATATCTCCTTCGTCCCTCTTTACGTGGTAAAAATGTCTGTATTCGGACGCCCACTGGGGTGATAGAGTCAGTAGCAAGAGTTGAAGAGATATACTTAAGACTAAAGATCATATTCCAAGCTTGCACTATTTCTTTTTCAAAAAAAAAACAGGAGATTCTACCTCTATATATACCCAAACATCGTTACACAAGGATACCACCCCCTACCAAGGGAATATCTATAAGAATAGGAATTTGTAGGTTTTAACATCCGGATCTGCCGGATAAATGCTTTCACAGGGTTATAGGAGATAAGCACCGGCCGATGGAATTGCTCTTGGTAGAAGGCCCCCGGTCTAGTGCGATGATTAATCTTAACGATTTGTGATATACCCTTGGGAAATATTAGTCTGCGTTACTTTCGAGACTCAAATGGGTAATGGTGTGACGAAATGGTACGAGTAGCGTCCGTACTAGGCCCCCTCGGGTCTACACATATCAAGCTCCAAACGCACAGCCTGACAACTATATGTCTTCTGATCATGAGCTGTTATGAAACGAATTTGAATTATCCCCAACGTACTGTACTAGTAGAAGATAGTCTAGCGGAATGGTCCTGATAAAAAAATTAAAAAAAGCCTTTAATGTTTCGTTTGCTGTAAACACCAGCCTTGTTCATCTCTATGCAGGCCCTAGCAAACAGGTGTCTGCTAGGGCAAACGGTTGAGCGACCACGTATGGCCCTGAGAAGAAATTTTATTGGATCAGAAAAAAACCTAATGACCCACGTCACGACCAATAAACGCGAATCACGGAGCCCGGCATAACTGGAGGCATGACATGTTTGGGAGGAGGAGGAACCCTTTTGGATACTATGTCATTTGTGGTAAACCCTTCCGGATACCCATCTACTCGAGTGCCGTAGAGAGCGGTCTCTCTGAAAAAGAGAACTTTTGCAAAAGCAAGCCATATATTATAATTCAACGGACAGCGAAGTATTATATTTACGCACTTTTATCCCTCAAGCATGAAGAAATTGCGAGGATTACAGAAAAAAAAACTGCAATCTTTTACTGATTTTCTAGGGATTCTTGGGATAGAAAACGATCCAAAATGTACCACTTTTTTAAGTGAGAGCAGACCAGCACAGAGAAAGACGTTCTGAAGGTATGATATCATAAATATAATGATTAGCTGCATTTGTTCATCCTTCCCCACTCCAGCTTTTTTTAGAGGTTCTTCAATAACAGTATTTTTTGACAGACCAAAGAGAGTAATGATTCTGTAGCAGGGTTTTCACTTTTTCCAATAGTATCAATTATGTATATTTCCCTGTCGCTGATATACAAAAGGGGATACCGCCAAGCGCATGGTATGAAAAAGATTTTTACTCTTGTGGGGGGAGTCCTTGCGCTAGTGGCCAGCATCTTTGACCCTGTTTTCGTGCCCCTCAGTGCCAACTTGTATGAGCTAATCAAACAGAAGTAGTTTAAAGGTTTAAGCACAACCCTTGTTAGAGTTTCCCCCTGGCAGCTATGATACATACTAAATGCTTTATGTCTCCTTAATAAAGTGAGGCTTATCAATTGCGACTAAGTCGACTTTCACCCTAAGGTCAAAAAAAACCTTAAAAACCCTCACGGTTCTTGTGCTGCTGCTGCGGTCCGAGGAGCAGGGAAGGAAGGAAGGAAGGAAGAGGAAGTTGAAATAAGGTGTGCGCCAAGGAAACGTGTCTTCAGGGTTTGACTCCGGCGTCATCCGGATGCCTCCACACTGCTAGGCGGAGTGGCCTAGCATTATCAATTCCTAGCCTTAGTGCCTTTTTTTTTTTAGTAACAGTCTTTTGTAGATTGCCTTGCTTACCGGTGGGGATCTGCTAATTTTCGGAAGGTTTTCCAAATCATGCAGCGAAGGAAGGGACTGCAAAGAAAGTTCCTGCTCAGACGTTGGTCGGACAAGGCTTTTATGAGCCCCACTAAAAAACCAAAACAGAGAGGTACATTTACATTTGACTGGTGAACCTTAAATAGCTATTTCTATTTCTATAAATTCTTGCTTGGCCTTGTAAATTATCTTAATGTGCCGATGGTGGTTTTTTTTTTGAACTGGGATAGATAGAAGCCCCCCCCCTTTTTTTACTAACGATTTTCTCCAATTCCTCAATGAATTTCGTGAGTTATATCTTAGGCCAAATCAGAGTATGAAATGTTTAAAGAGCGTTTTTTGGCAGAGATGATTGGGCAGTAATTTAGGTTTATGGAGTTGGGAGACCATTGATAACCAAGAACAAAGATGGTTGTGATGTACCGTAGGGTACCAACCCCCCCCCCCCCCGTATGCTATACCGGCATACTCTGATGCGGGGTTCTACGGTAAGTCGCCTTCAGAGTTTACCACACCATTGCATAAAACACCGCAACTTAGACTTCCATCGTAGAAAGAAATAGCTATCATTATTCTTATAGCTTCTGAAATTTCTTACCCTAGTAGTCTCAGGCCGAGAGTCTCTTGTTCTAGCTGTTCCCGGCACAAAGTATGATACCTGCAGCCAACCGCCCGAGTTTTTTGTCGATCTTCGGGCTCTCTGGATGATGGATGGAGACCTCAGTATCGCTCTATGTAGGGGTCTGGAAACCGCAGATAATTTGCTGGGTTGAACATAGTAAATTACTTCGTTACCCGGATGCTAATTACCGGTATGTCTTATACAATAATTTAATCTATCAAAATGGGGATTAAACCCCCAGCACCAACACCGATGTAGTCACCGTCTCCAGAAGAGAAACTTTTTACAAAAGAACAAAGAACAAAAGAACAAAAGAACAAAAAGAATACTATGGATTATTCTCCGCGCGTTCTTCCTTCTCCTTCTGCAAACTGAGAAGCATTGGAGACCGCATACGCACTTTGTGCCCCCACTTGTAGAATCCCCAGGGGATGGGTATTAGGGCGGCAGTAATTAGGCCAACGGTTGTGGCTGCCCAGCTTGGCCCGAGGCTGGCGTACATTTTCGGTCCGAAGAGGGGCATTATGCCTCCGAGAAGACTGGACACAATTGCGTTAGCATCATGCAAATATCTTTCTCTTGGCCCCTTCCTTCCCTTTCTTTTCTTCCCCCCTCCTTTCGTTTATATCCTGGCAGGTGGCGGAAGGCATACCTTCTACAGACCGTGTTACCAGCCATTGCCGAGGCGGCATAAACATCATAACTGTCCACCAAGTAAACGTTCCCCTGCAAGAAAATCAAAGTGTTGCCCAGTCCGTACGGGACACCGCTCAGCAGCGGCCAGATCCAATGGATTTTAGGGGGGGAGCAAGTCCAGGCGAACCATAGCGTTGCCAGAGGTGTTAACACTGCGGCCAAACATACGCAAGCTATGCGAGCTTCCGGTGGCCGTTTGCCTAGGCTCGGGTCTACCCTATGCATTTCATAGATTCGGCGATTAACGGGATCGAGGACTATAGCGAGGACGGCACCGATGCCAATGCCACAGAATGCTAGGCCGCTGAGACCCGGCCCCCACCCGCGGATCTGGGAGAATACAATGGGGTAGGCGGTGAAGCAGAGGTAGAGGACTCCGTAGACTGCCGCCATATAAAGGGCCCAGAATGCACTGTTTTTTTCCGAAAAAAATAATTAGAAAAAACCATTAAGTAAGCCACCTTGTGGGGAATCTAGATGGCGAGGGATGTTCACCATATTGGCTCTGTGAATAGCATGATCAGCGGTCGCTTGAGATTCGTCTTGACCAATGCCCAGAGGGTGTTTCCTCTGTCTTTGTGACAAAATCTCGACATGTATCTATCGTCACCGGTCTCTTTCCTCTTTCTCTCGGCTTTCTGTCGCATTAATACCGGGGCATATGTTTCTGGAATTGCGAAACTGATCGCAAAAAGTACCACAGCTATAATCAAAACAAGCCAATTGATCCATCTCCAGCCTGCGCCTTGGTACACGAATCCACCAATGATAGGACCGAGCACTGGGCCATTCATAGGAGCAAGGGCATAAAGAGTAAACGCTAATGTCCGCTGATTTTCATTGAAGATATCCCCGAGCGACCCAGGAGCATTTGAAAGAGTGACCGAACCAACCAGTGCGCTAAATTTTCTTAGTTTACGCAGTTCGAGATTTAATTCACGAAGAGAGGGAGGGGGCTTACACAAAAAACCTTACGACGAGAATGGTGGCAAAGTTCTTTGCTAGGCAAGCTGGCAAGAGGAATGCCAGGAACAAAAACAATGATATGAGATAGACAGGTCGTCGACCATACAGCTCGCTCATGGGAGCCAGTACCAACGGACCAGTAGCTAAGCCCATCATATAAGTTGTCATACCGAGGGTAATAATGGTCGGAGATTCAATTCCGAATTCTCCCATCATTCCGGGGGATCCGGAGAGGTACGAAGTTGAATAAAGAACTCTGTTGACTGTTAGCTATATCCGGAGACCTTAATATAGTAGGGGGGAAGTGCATACACCATCAAAGTCTGCACGGAAACTGAAGTCAATATGAAGGCCTTTTTAAGTAAAGACCAATTGAGAGGATTATTGGGGTCATCTGGCCCATCCCATTTGATCTCGAATTCAATATCTAGCCCAGCTTCCAGATCCCCGGGAGCTTTGGGGACCTTTGTAGTAACATTGCCGACGATCCCGCTGCCATCAATCCCAGGGTCTTCGAGCGTTGATATGCGATGAATGTCCTTGCTATAGACTGACTCTGGCCAAGATGGCATGGAGGATGAGTCCGAACTCTCACTGCAGGATTCTTGACCCGCTTCGATTGCCTCATCCCTTTCATCTTCTCCTCTAACATCACAGCTGCTAGAGACCTCAATGTCCTGCCCCTTGGCAATATTCTCTCTCGAAAAATCCATCTCGGAATAAAAATCTAGAAGATGCCCCCAAAACTGAAAAAGGCAATAACGAACAGGGATGTAAAGGTGTGGAGCCGTTCAAGACATTCTGGGTTGAACGATCATATGCTTATTCGGCTCGGAGAAGGGAGTGGGGAAACCCTGACTACCAAATGGTATGATAACAGGAACAGTATATCATAATCTTTTCCCTCTGAGAGGTGTAGTGCTCTCGAGGTCATCCTGGGGTTTTTATCCTCTAGGATGTCCCAGGAAAAAAAAAGACATAGCCAGAAAAACCTTAATTTAGCCCTCGGTATAAGGGAACCCTTTAATCTTGCAAAAGGAAGGGAAGAAGGAGGCTTTTTGGCCAAAAAAGATAAATAATTATCCTAAGGCTAGAAAATAGGATCGGGAGAAGAGAAACAGTATTGTATCATACCAGTAGTAGTACTAGTAGTAGTGTGGGGCTTGGACCTCTTGTTTATCCGAGCGCTTACAGATACGCTATATCTCGCCAATCTCCGTGATCGCATTTTGAGAGAAGGGCAAGAATGGAACGGAATGAGGGGAGTTGATTGGATACTGGGGGTGTTCAGGGTGGAGTTGGTGGTCGGTTTGATTCTAGGGCGATGGCGGAGACCTCCCATTCTTGGCGTATAGCATGATGCTTGAGCACCTTTTCCAGGCTGGTGGATCGGAGGTGTCTATTCTTCCTCCCGCAGTGAGCACGTATCGGATGTGCACTATGAGTCGTTTGTTTATAGCGCTGTAGGTATAAACGGTGCCTGTAGCTGGCTGTTTCTGTAAAATGATACTTAGAAGGGAACAGTTCTGGGCAACTACTGAGTAAGAATCTTACATACCAGAGGCAAGAAGAGGGAATTGGGCTAAACCAACCCCATATCTTGGTTAGGTTGTGCAAAACCTTTCCAGGTTGGACAAGGTTAGATGGGGAGGAAGACCGAAGCAGAGTATAGGACAGGAACCTCTAGGATTGAGGTAAAACGGCCCTAATGGACTCTGGTTTGGCGGGCGTGGTACTCGTGGTTGGAACTAGTCCTAGCTACTAGTAGTAGGGGTGCGAGGCTGGTTTTGTTGAAGTTTCTTTATTTTCCAAATCCGGCGACAATAGAGTTAGGCCAATGGGCTGGAGTGGTAAATTAGAAGGTGGGAACAAAGATACGTGTTTGACCCCTCTCTATCTGATCAGGACCCTCGAGGGCTTAACCTATCTCCTGTGTTGGAACCTCGCAAATATTGAACACGGGTAAGTGAGGTTGGGCTCGGATCCCCCGATTTTTCATCACGCACAGGATCAATGTTTGTGGTTTGTTATGACTTTGGAGCATATAGCCGGCACTGTCACATTGCCAATCTTAGCAGGTGATTTCTGGCTAATACTGATAAGGTGAATCTTGGCCTAATAGAGCAGCACTCGGGAGGCATGTTAGGTGGGGCGACACCCGGATGCAGTAATTGGCCTGTACTCGAGTACAGGACTCGTACAAGCACCAGGCAAGATGTTTTCGTACTAAAAAAAAAAGTTTTCGTACAAGGTCAGAATAGCAGGGATGTCCAAGACATCCACTTTATTAAAACTTAGCAACATGCTACTTGTACCACACTATCCTACTATTCGATGTTCTTGCTTCTCTTACGGCCACACAGGACTTACTTAGCAGCCCTCGTACGAAAGCATTTTGCCTAGTGCTTGTGCAGCCCCATTCCAAAGGCTCGGGTACCCAGGCTGGTACGGTACCGTACCACAAAGGACTGTAATACATCCACTATAAAATTTTGTCACGATACCAGCCTGAGTGCCAGAACTTCTGGAATGGGGCTGTACGTGTACTCTAGCAGCAAACAAGGATATGCACTCGGGCGTAAGGGTACGAGTATTTCGGGCCCGGTGATACAATCATCCTCGCGCAGTACTCGAGTAAATTGCTCGCAAATGCAGCGCGATTGCTTCTGTCACGGGCCCAACTTTTTGCTTGGCCACCAAAAAATGTTCACTAGCTATCACTCGAATTTCCTAATCCGGATTCGTCCACATCTGTACAAATGCCACACCCCCTAATGGAGGCAACCGGACTTTTGCCCAGGGAGATATTTTCGTACAAGGCGGGGGTTATTTCGCTGGCTAACTGCCCTTGTCTTGTAAGAAAACATCCCCCCCAGCACTTCTACAAGTACCCCAGGAACATGTTTTCACACAGTTAATATAGTTAACCTGCGAAATAATCCCTGTCTTGTGCGAAAACATATTCCCTGGTACATAGGGTTAGAACAGATATACTGGTAGACCTGCCCGAGGGGGTGTTTTGTATATGGTGAGAAAGTTTTTTGGGCAACACCTAGAATAGGCAGAAACTTAAAACTTAGACGCTTCTGGTTCCGCGCCGGCTTTGGCCTTTGTACCCGAGCACTCGGATGAGGGGAAAATGTTGGGACAAGCCCGGGGCAGTGGAATTACTCGAATTGGTGGTTATCTCACTTCTTTGGTTCTTTGATGCTCCTTCCAAGGTATGCACAGCCATCTGCGGTGCTTGCTTGTCCCAATATTTCACCCCCCATCCTTTCTACCGATACGGCAAAAACCCGCCAATTCCACTATCGGCGGTTATGCCTCTAGCCCTCGTAATCCGAGACGAGACACCCCGAGAAGGAACAGTGTTTTCCAGATGGGGTACATCTCATTTAAGCTAAGCCTGCGAGATCTCGTTAGCTGGTATTCGTAATTTCGTAAACTTTGCTCCGTTAAGCCTATTGCGGCTCAGTACAGCCTTTCATGATGGTGAATTTAGCAGGTTTTTTTTTTTACTGTACTCACGCGGCCGGACAGTTTGCATGGGAACTGCCACTCTAAGCTAAGTGTAAGGCTTCAAATCGGCCGCGTCAGTACTTTCACAAGCACCAAGGAAGATGTCCTCGTGCAAGGGTTGCCAAGTAATGCCTTTTTACCTTAGGAACTGGAATAATTAGATCTCACGCTAGGGACTTTTGAGTTGCCTCTCCTAGTGAGACCGGTCGTTCTCCTCTCTTCATTTGCCACAGTGGAGGGCTCAAAGATATTTTCGCTGTGTCTTTCCCCCTACTCTAAAGGAGGGAATTCTAGACATCTTGGCTTGAGGTCTAATTGTTCCGGTTTTTACGGGTAGTGATGCTAAGAGAAGCAAGAACACCGAACTGCTGTGGGGGGTGCATATGCCTGGATTAGCGGTTGCTCCTATATCTAATACGAATTAAGGCATTGGAGAGCAGCAAGTCAGTGTGGAAGCATGTTACTATGTTTTCCTATGCAGCAAACCCCATGTCTTGGACATCCCTGCTATCCCCGCCTTGTACTTGTGCTCGTGCAGTACAAGTACGAAAAACATCTTGCTTGGTGCTTTGTGCTCGGGCATGGAAATACTAGAGTAAATGAGAACGACATGGGTATTTAGTCCGGGAAATGATTACCCTCAGAGGTAAAAAAAATATCATTTAATTTAGTAAGGATAATGCCAAGAAAGGTAAGAAGCTCTGAAGTCTTGAATCCCTGTCCTTCTTATCATTTACGTCCATACCCGAGGATGTCTACAGTCCCCGCGATGGGGATTGCGACGACTATCAGCCGGTGACGGGTATTCGGCGAGCAGAAAATAGAATTCGTTAAAGTACTCGCACTCTTAGGATGGCAAAAAATTTAAAAATTTAAAAAAATACCTGCTGCTGATCCTTGTCTGTCACCGGGTGATGTTCGTCGCAATCCAATCGGGGACTGGAATAAGCCCCCTCCTATGATGCTTGGCAGACAGTTGTTAGGCGACAACCTTTCGCCCATCCTGGTTAGCAACCAAGAGCTACTTGAGCAAATACTCAAATAAGTTGCTGAGCACACCATTATAAAAGGCTTTAATATGCTAAATTTTATCTTGCTCGGGCATAAAGGTAGCTTTTAAGCCATAAGGGTGACATGCCGAAAGAAGTCTCAATCTGTTCATGTTTTTGTTTTTTTATGGTCAAATTTACCATTCGTCGTAGGGCGTCATTGCAAACCACAGTGGGAGGGCTTATCGGACATGACTCTACTGTACAATACGAAGATCTTCACCAGTGACTATAGCCTATGCAACAAGCAAGACATCAGGAAAAGTATGCATGGAAGAGGGGAGGAAAGGAAGAAAGAAAGAAAAAGAAAAAGAAAACGAACGAGTTCTTTTTTACTTCCGGCGTAGAAACCAAGAGGACTTCCAACCAAGGATCGGAGTTATGGCCCCCCCCCCTGTGGTCTCGATGTTGTGATAGAATATTTAGGGCTAACTCAGCTGACATTTATTGACGGAGTTAACGGGGGATTATCTTTTTGTGCGGCTAGCGGGGAGTAGGATGGCCCGAAGAGCCTTAGAGCCAGAGGGCTATTAGGGGGCATAGGGGGAGAGGGTTTAAGGTGAGTTCCTGTTGGTCTATTTGCCCAGTACAATCTAGAGTGCTGGAAGCTGAGTTAGTGTTCTAGACCACGGGTATAACCTCGTTTAAGACGGCCGGTGGGGTTTAGACTTCATTTCCATTTAAGACAGCCCGAATTTCTGGCCACCATAATTCGAGGAAGCTACATATGTATCAAGTCTTAGACTCACATACCCCACCCTACCTCCGACCATGCACTCCTCAATGCTAAAATATTTTGGTGGAGTACCCAATACCCAGGTGAGTGCCACGGAATCCGGCACTCACTTAGAAAAGAAAAGAAGGAACAAAAACCTCTCAAATAAAGTATGACAACGGAGGTTCCGTGCCAAGGCACTAACTCATTCACTTCCCCTCCAAGCCTACATATGTACCTTAGCATAGCTACTGATCTCTAGATGAGTGGAGCTTGAATCCCTAAGGATAAGCACTGGCCGAGACCCATTTTTTGTCTCCCAATTTAAATCCACAAGCCCAGTTGGTTAGTTGTATTTGTTCAGAAAATGTAGAACCAGATTTGTTTGCCTAAGACCGAGTAGGACCTTACTTAAGGGGCACTTTGGCGACTTAGTCACTCCGAGCGGAGTGCAGCTCGGTTTGGTGCCGTATTCACTTGAGTAAGAGAAAAATCTGTCTCAGGACGTCCAAGTTTCCCCTTTAAGTAAGGGGTTGTTTTGCCGGTATCTTCTCCCGTCCCCCACCCAAATACGAGACTTAGACGTCCTGAGACAAGTTTCTCTTATCCAAGTTAATACGGTATGTCTACGACATTCAGCTCGCGGGGAATAGATTCCGGGGATGCGGGGCTCATGATACCACATCCCCGCGGCGGAATGCCGCCTCTGAGCCAACGCTTTACACATTCTGCTACCAGTATGATATGAACACGTTTTCAGGCCAGCTGCTTTTATCCTCTCGCATGTTTCGGGCCTAGTAGATCCACACTTTTTCAGCGATGCCCATTTACCATACATACTAATTACCTTGTGGATTTAGGCCTCAAGCTTCCTCCCTAATATGGTATTATACATATGATCTCAACGATCATAGAGTGTCACTCACAGAAATTAACCGCCCCAGGCCAAGAGCTAATCAGATTGGTCATTTGTCTTTTTGTGTGACAAGCTCCTGCTCTACATCTTTTGTGTCCTGTTGCCCAAATGACTGTGCTTCCAACTGTGGATGGGTGGGACAACGCTCGCGCCGTTCGGGACTGCTTCGCTACAGATTCCTGAGCTCTCTGTTTCCGCTGAACCTACTCAGGAATAAGGTAAGAGACCGTTAAAGCATCAATTATCGAAACACATTCTACCCCTCAACTCCCTGCCACTCAATCCCTCATTATGGCAAGAGCAATACCATATTCCTCATTAAAACCCCTTATCCTTCATCTTCTCATCGTGAAGCTCCTCGTTATCGTAGGACGCATCCCATAGTCCTACACTTACCCCATATCATGATCTTCGACTCATATGCCAGCCCGAGGCAAAATCTTGATATATCCACCCCCACTACCCTTTCTGACCAAGATTGATACCCCTCCCGTTCGAGCTGCAACTTCACAACCCCCACCTTGCTTTCACCGGCCGTCATATACGGGGCGTGGGGCCGAACAGTTCTATGAGTATGACGTCAACTCTCTTATCTGCTAGTAGCTCTTCTATGCTCAGCTACTGTAGGTGCAGCGGAGCCGGCCGAAGGCAATTCACAGAGTTGACATTAGCCTTGGGTTACCCAGCAGCACTCGAGAACCCACCTCCTCTCCCCAGTACACCGCCAAGTGCGCCGGGGTGGAGAAGTCCCTATTCAGCGAACTGACAGCAACCCTCCATCGGCGAGAGCGAAACAACTTTCGCATGCCCCACCTGGCGGCCTGGCGCAGTTGCGCCTCGTCCTTATGATCACACTGATACGTATCTGGATGCTCTCACGCTGGCAGCAACTGCATAGTGTCCGCCTATCCACAACTCGGCGCGGCTCCCGGAGGGTACCCTCCTAAGCAATCCTTAGACTTATGATGCACCCCGCAACCCATGAGCGCCTTCACAACGACTAGGTGATGCGTTGCCATGGCATCGCGGGGCGGTTCTGGACCAGCAACACCGGTGCCTCTGTCGTTTAAGGTTTGCGCACTCTGGCCTTGTCTTCGCGCCCCGCGAAGCTGTACTGTTCAGAGCTTGGCGCTCGCGCTTGAGGCAAAACTCTTGGCAGGTGGCGGCTTATCCGAATTATGGAGACGTCTGGTAAGCCGAGGGGGGTGGAGGTTTGCAGGGGAATTCAGTTAGGGAGGTTGCAAATGCCCCGGCGCTTAGCGGCCCGCTTGGTGAATAGCGGTTTGGGGGGAGCGAAGGAAGCTTTAGAGCCCTGATTTTCCGCCTCCGAAGTGCTGTTGCGGTAGTTTGCTGTTAACCGTTCAGAGAGAGGAAGGCTGTGGCTTATAACAATGTCATAGAAGATCATTCAGAGGTGCACTTATAGCCTTATTTGCTTTCGCCAATCGTAGGGCTAGGAACACATTCTGCATTGCGAAGTGAGTCACTTCATCGCTCCCATATTCTACCAATGCTCCTTTACGGAGCCAATATACCGTATTCATAACAGTGTTTGCCGTCAATACAGAGCAAAGAGCACCAAGTGGGCCCTAGCATACCTTATGCTCCTCCGAGTTTTTTAGTTTTTTTTTTTTCGGTTTTTCGGTTTTTTTTTTAGCTCCACTGTGCTACGGATCCAGGCCGACTAGAACACCCCAAATGTTAAAGCTATCAGTAAATAATATCTATTAGGAGGTGTTTGGCAAAAACGAGGTTCCGTTGGGGGACCGTTTCTGCTGTGAAAATAGGCTTCTCTTCATTTTGAAACGGAAGGAAAAGGGCCATTTGTATGGGGGGACGGAACGGAACCGCTGTGTACAAACAGTCCCTTAAGCATAGTCAATTGGGGGGGGTTAAAAGACGATCAACTATCTGATCATCAACTATCACTCGTGAACAAGATAATCTTAACTGAGATAAGTTACCTGAACCTTAAGATCCCAGGCCACGGCAAACCTCGTTAAGGAAAAGAAAAGAAAAAAGAACCCCAGGGACAAATCAGCTCAGCCAACCCATTCAAAACACCTTACGCCCCGATATGATATCAAGGCCCGCCCCAGATGACCCACAGTCCCGTTAGAAAGGTTCTGGGACCAACGCCGGGACTCATCGAATATGCCCCACGTCAAGATGCCGTAACACTAGAATGTCTAACAGAGCCACAATTCTCTGAAATTTAAAAAACCAGTTTGCTCTCTCAAACCCAACGGACCAAACTGATGGAGCCTCTAGATGGGCCTAAGCCTATTGGACACCTCTTGAAGCAGTGGTATAAAGCCAAACATCTGGTTTTCATGTACTTAGTGATTTAATATGTAATTGGAACTTCTCTTTGCTCTGTTTTAGTGACACATACAAAACAATTTCAACGCTTGTTGAATTATATAATGTATAAAGTATGTATTCCTAGCATTTATTTTTCTTCTAACCACAAGCTAGAATACACAGTCTACTGTACCTCCTCCAAAATGCTCAGGAAAAAAATATGTAATTTCCCTTCTACAAAGGTACCCTAGATACAAACTGTGGTGTTGTTGGTAAAATAATTACAAGCTGTAATTAAGTGAGACGAGCCTGGTGTGGTGTGCTGAAAAAGAGTCACTTTTGGTGTGTTTTGGCATTTGTCCTCGAACTTTTCTAAGGGCACTGTCCTGTCCTATACCCTGTTTACACTCTTTCATGAGTTAGGCTTTACTCCTCTGTATCCCCTAAACATATGATTTATGATACTACATGCCCAATCCCTCACTTCCAGGGCTATATCGTAAGGTTTAGTTGATAGCATTATCTTCATGACCAAAGATACAAGCTCTAAATGATCAGTCCCCCCCCCCTCTCTCTCTCTCTACCTTCAAGTCTCATTTAGAAGCCTTTCCTATGCACACTACTTTAAAACCCCCGGACAGCGTTCCCAGCCATCCAGTCCGTCCGTCCCCGGGTGAGGACGGGACGGGCTGCTCGTAGTCCGTCTTTTTGGGCGCTAGGACGGACTATAGGGGACTATAGTCCTAGCGCTTGGGCCTCCTGTACTAGCCAGGTTGAAATCATACACCTCCAAACGGATTCTTTTCACATCATGAGACATCACTTGGGCAGTCCCCGGCCGTCTTCAACAGTCCCCGGCGTCCTCAACCGTCCCCGGCCGCACTTGGTGCGGGATGTGCCAGCACTCTGAGGCCCCCCCCGTGGTATACGCACGTGCTGTACCAGTCAAAAGGACGCAAAAGCCTATGAAATTTGTTTTCACCCCCCTTGTTTTCACCTTCCTTTCTGTCTTCTCTCGAAGCACACTTTTCTTCCGGTACAGTACACAAAGTTCCTCAAGTCTTTCCCCCCATCAGCTTATCACAATCAATCAACGATCTTCATCTCCACCGAAGCGGTTTCACTCCACTGCGTAAAATCCTCACCGTAAATCATCACCTCCGCAACCACTATTTGCAACACTGCCGGTGGGTCATTTACGAGTGATATTCTGTGAATATGGGAACCAAGGAATTGCACCTCTTACTTACAATGGCGTTTGGCCTTATTTTAGCTCCTAGATTGAGGGTACCGGGCTCTCAAGCTTTGACTATCTCTTTATGCTGGTATTTTACCGTTATCTCTTTAACCCATTGTCTTGACTCCCATCTGTACCCGGACATTCCCTTCTCTGCTTCTCGCTTCGGGGCACCATATTCATTAGAATAAGCATGTCATTACCGTGATCTCTCAAGATTATATCATACAAAAAGGCGAAATGAGAAGGAAAGAAAAAGCGAGAAGAAGTGAATGGCGATAATCAAGCTCTGGTATGGGAGCGCACGGAAAGAAAGGTCGCTAAATGAAATATGAAAAGGGTGAAAGCCTAGTCCGAAAAAAAAACCCTAATTCCAAACCAATCCAACCCAATTAAACCAATCCGCGCTTTTGTAATTATTCCCTGGGATCATACAAGGGGAAGAGGAAGGGGAAAAGAATCGACAGATAGAAGCAGCAATAGGTGAGAAAAGAACTCCTCCTCAATGGTTGACGACCCTAAGACTTCTTTTAGGACTCAATAAAACACCCCAGAACGACGGTTCTTCGCCGTAGAGATCGACCGCACTCTCATTACCTTCTATACCTCCGAGGGCGCCGCTATTCTCTTTGAGGCCAGTCTCACTCAAGCGTCTCGAGTGCCCGTTGCTCTCGACGAGTTTCGCATTGGCCTCACGAAGCTCCCGTATCTTCTTGCGATACCATATGTATGCGCCTAGAAGAACAAGGGCGACAAGGCACGCAATACCGCCAATTGCCCCACCTACAATTGCTCCGATTTTCGGAGTAGATGCAGAGCTACCGCTCCCACTTCCCCCGGAGCCGCCGATGGAGGTAGAGGTGGTTACCGAGCCATCTGTATTTGTAATTATAGCGATTGTTCCTGTCGGGCGTGGAAGGATGGTGGTAAATTTATAATCACCAGGTTTTCCTGAAGCAACCGGCGAATCGTGGTCTGGAGCACGAGCCGGCGTGGTGACCCTTGCGCCACCATATGCATTGCCACCAATCACATTAACCACGATCTGTGGAACTCTGTATTCCGCCGGCCCTGTTAATACTGCGTTGAAGTCGCCTTTGTTGCCTTTGGCTGTCGATGCGACAAACCCCTTTGTCCATGATGCACCTGACGCATTGAAAACATATATCCCAGGGCTATCGCAAGAAAGTTCTTGGCCCACGTACCCTCCGATAACGATCATGTTTCCTCCGTACATTTCGCATGAGTGACCTGCCCTGGCGGGAGGCACATTCTGCCCACTCGTATTTACTTGAATCCATGTAAAGGAAGGGATGGTAAGAATCCAGGAGTCATCGTATTGCTTTTGTTCCGCATAAGGTACCAGATTTTGGCCCCCGAAGAAATAGATATTGTGTGAGCTTCCATCGGCAGCAGAAGCAACGGCGGCACAAGGGTTGACCCTATACTTTGGTGTTGGCCCATCAGTAGCTTGCTTTGTCCATTGGGTCTTGGAGATGTCGTAAACGTCCACAATGTTAAGTTGTGAGAAGGTATCATTGGTACCGCCTCCAAGAGCAACCAGTATACCCTCCTCACCCCAAGGAACCTAATAGAGGCCGAATCAGCCAACGACCAAAAACCGTGAATTTCAGAATGACTTACAAACAATAGCACTCCATCGGCCCTCTCGGGAACGCCAGCTTTCTCCAAGCCATGCTCAGTGATATTCCGGAAAACATTTTTCTCCATGTCAAACTCTAACAAACTCTTCAAATATACCCTCGCAGTCTGGATGCTCCACCCCTCGGTCGTGTAAGCATCGAGGTGGCCACCAAAGTAGTACCCCTTGTTCTGTTGGGGAACACTAATCCCCGCTCCTTCCGCTGCTCTCTTGATTTCTCTACTGCCGGAATCACTAGAAATGGAGGTCTTCGATGTGATATCAGACCATTCCCCAGCAGCTATGTCGTACTTCCAGATTGAGAACGGCGTTGGCTTCGTAACAGGCTTATCAGAAAAAAGGCCACCGTAAAGGTAGAGATTATTGTTATTATGCCACAGATACCTATATTATTAGTTAGCAATCTCTCGTGAACGCAAGCAAACTCGTACTCACCCATTCGCAACTGCAGGCGGTCCCTTTGGCTGAGGTAACGCCTTCAAGGGCGGCGACCCCGCATCCCAATCGTTTGTCAATGAGAGAGCCAAGAGGTTGTTGTCTACTAAGATCAGCCTTTCCCAATAGAAACAAGCTCGGATGAAATAGCCTACTCCAAGTATCACTGTCTTGACCCGAACTCCCCCTCGCCTGGCCACCGTAGATATAAATTGTATCACTGACCAATGCCGACTGGTGACTCCATCTCAAGCACGTATCTGCGCCCGTAGGATTCGCTCTTCGGGCCAATGCTTCTGCCTCCATTTCTGGAGCAGTACGAGCTAGACGGGCTTCGGGTGGCTTGCTCCTATGGGAGCTCAGCCCGAGGAAAGCAGGCAGAGATAAGAGCAACAGAGCAATGAACACGGATATTCTCAGGAGTCTCGCCGGTATTTGGAGTGTGGTTGAAAACATGAGAAGGGAAGTTTGTTGTCAACGTAACATGAAACAACTATAGCCTAAGAGCTAAAGTTAGAGCGGCTCTGGACGGTGGATGATTAGGTTGGACAAAGGCTGAACTGGATCAAACTGAGAATAGACCAGACGACTACCGGTATCTAACAGGAAAGCGTGGGGACATATTCGAGGCGAGGATAATTAGCTGTCGGGGGTGTTTGTGCTAGGCATCACGAACTTGTATGAGAATGAGGTCAAGCTTTTTTACAGTAGAACCTGGTCAGCACTCTATGCTACAAGTATTATCCCCACGCAATCCCCATCCAGGGAAATGATTCGCGTACATGCTCAAGTGTCATGGTACTCGTACAACTAATTGCTTACGTCGGTGCCGATGATCTGTTTAAGGAGGCTTTCGAGGGACTCGCGAGATTTCGTCGACAGCGGTCCACAAATTTGGTACGAGTATGGTACAAGTACTCGATCCAGTACAGTACGTCACTGGGTACCCAAATTCTTGGCTCCGACCACCTTTCGTTTCAAAGAAAAAGTGCATGAAAAACTGTGGGCAAAAACGATATCATATATGATACCAACAAATCTTGTGGCAAAGTCAAATTTGGTAACTTTAGGGCAGTTCGTTGCCCTCCTGTTCATTGTCTCCCCTACAGGTATTAGTACGAGTACAAGTACCATCCTACCACCCACAAACCTACAAACCAAGCAAGATCGCCTGGTCCCGGGTTCCCGCCCCAACTTACCAGGACAGCGAAGGACCCAATGCCATCATGCCTGCCCATCCCACTTCTGGAGTAGTACAGCTATCTAAGTACGGTAGGATCGCCTTAAAGTAGGAATTCCCCCTCCGAACATGGGTTGCGATTCCGGAAATTTGGAACTTGGAACTTAGAGTAGGTTATCACCATCACAACCCTGATCTCCGAAGTGCCTACTGCACATCATTACATATCACTCGTTTTGATGCTCTTTGGGTGCTGCTTGCAAATGGGCAAGAGAGCCTGAGGCGCCAACTGTACTCGAGCACAGTACTCGATCTATTGAGCTCGAATCGCGACCAGGCCAACCTATTAAAGAGAGGGAAGGGTTAGATGGGAAATCCCACTTTCTGCCTCACCAGCCGACTTCCATTCACTAAAAGTCTTACTGAACGTCTCGGGATAGCTGCTAGTCCCATTTACGAGACAAAGCTTCAGTACCCGAAATGGAGCATTGTTCCCTATACTGCACTATTTGTAATCCTCATTGTAGCCGGACTCTTCAAGGAGCCTTGCAGATACCCCCAAACCGCCCACAAGATTCATTACAGTCAAGCCCAAACTCTAAAGTGATTACCCAGTCGCGGTATGAAGAAATCGATGGTCAATCCGTAATCCAAATACCGGTAGGTAACCCAGGAATCTCCGGGATAATACGGGATTCATTTATTAATAACACCGCTCCCGGATCCAGCCGGTGGATCTGCTCACAGATAGAAACATCACGTCTGCTATCCGGGCCGAAGCCTAGATCCAGCAAAGTACCGTATCACGGAGAGCATCGCCTCCATGTTCACATTAGCTACCGTCCCGCGGATAACGTGGCATCCACAACATTGCTTTAGCTGAGAGACCCTTGCTTGCGTGAGCAGTGCTTATCTGATGGTGGAGTATTATTACTAGTATGATATAATAGGTTTATAAGTGATGGGGCTGAAAAGCGGAGTAATACGGTATGATATTTGACTTAGCTGACCGAAAATGGAAAACTCCCACCTCTTATCTTCCGGAGATCCCATCTAGGGCCTTGCAACCCTGAACCCATGCCCCCCCAGTATATACTCGGTACAGTCCATCTGCTGGAAGCCCGCGATTCTGGCGCGGGCACCTGAGGGTGTCTTTCTGCTATCATAACACGCTTGTTATGAAAGGGAGGGAAGAGTATGGCTTAGGGAAGTGGGGCTCGGGGAACTCTCACGGGATATTATTGGAAAGGGTTAGTTTTGTTTGGTCTTGCCCATTTCAGAGATACCACATTTGTCGTGCATACATAAAACCTGCCGGCTGATAACCTTCCAGGTTTTTTCCCAGCCCAAGAGCTTCGATTAAAATTAAAGCGATCACCAACGACAAATGGTGCAAATACCTAGCTTTCACTTGAACCCCACACGTCCACCAAGAGCAAACCCCCCCACCTCCGGGATCACAAACACCACACTATTAAAAGATCCCAAACCGCCTCCCGCAGCCACTAATCTGCTGTCGCACCACCACCAACACCCACCAACACCCCACCGACACCAATAAACTGCACCGTAGGCCCATGTAGATGTAATCCCCATTCCCCCCCTACATATAGTAACCAAGATTAACACATCCAGAACAAACATCGGATGCATGTATGCATGCATGCAGGTACCCACTGCATTCCAACGCTCGGTGAGGTGTCTGATTGGTAAACCAAAAATATGGTGTAGATTTAATCTGCGAGGCAATAGCAGCAAGGGTAGCTTGGTCCTGCCGGGATCCGGTGGAGGGAGGGGAGGGGAGAGAGAGGCCTCCCGGCGCTAGATGGAGCGCAATGCGGTGGATCTGATCCTGGATTTACAGGAAGCTTTAGGTGTGCGGCGCGGATTTAGTATAGTGGTGGCGGTTTGGTGTTGAAGGGGGGAGCAGACTTTGGTGAAGTTCCAGTTGCAGTATCGACTACTTTGTACTGGAGAACGTAACGCCAGTGGTAGAGTGAGCTTGCTTATTTAGTGAGGTAGCCGTCGGAGTGTATCTACATGTCGATCGTGTCCCCTAAGATACTTGAGGATTAATCTTCCTAGTGAGAAGAGCCAAGCTATAGGAAATTCTGAGCTTCCCTTGATTATATCTGGAGAAACACAAGAAGGATGGTAGTAAGGCCCAGAAACTGCTCTCGGAAACAGTAGCCCGAGGGGGGTTACACCCTCTATAGGGCCGAAGATACAAAAACCGAGGAAGACATTCATCTATAGACCCTCGATGTAAGTAGAGCATTCGAGCAATTACTGGAAGCCTTCTCACGCAAAAATCAGAGGCCTTGGATATGGCTTGAATGGACATGTCTGCGCATGCTCTCTTCATGATGTACCCCAGTTACCGGCAGACGAGATTATGATGGTCGGCGAAGAGAGGTGTTGCTAGGCTTGGACCAACAGCGTCTGTCGGCACTCTTGGCAGATGGCTGCTGTCCCCCGGTATTCGGACTGGCGTGGAAAGCCGGGCTCTTATCCCGACGTGCAACCTAACCCCTGCGTCCGGCGAACAAACGCCTGCGCTGTCTCTTCTGTCTTTTCTTTAACTGCCCGCTGGCTTTGGTGCCAGCCTTCCCCCCCCTCCCACTATCATATATAAATTTCGTCCCCCCCATATCCCTCTTTCCCTAACCATACGATCTTAGACTACTTCATAGGAGCGTCTCCATAGGTCCAAACACCAACAATTCCAACCCTTTTCGCCATCTCCTAAATCTTAGCCAATCACATTGCTGGACGGTAGATCGCCCATCCGAAACCCCCCCCCCCGGAGCCAGGAGGTTCCCCGGCCTAGGAGACGACTGATATCGCCTCGATATTCAAGAACAAAGCCTATTTACCCCTGCTTTGGCGGGGTGGTGATGGTTTCAACCTGTATTCTATCTCGTTCGATCGCGTGGCGATGTGGATTTGGAATACGAGCGGGTGTTGATGGAGGTCTGACATATTGCTTTCAACTTGCTGCTGATAATTACAGTATCATTCCGTATGCTTTTTCCCTTCTCTTTCCCTCCTTTGTTTCCCACTACTTGCAAAATGCACCATGCTAACGGCACTATAGAATACCGGTACTTGATAGCAACCTTTGTTGCCTTGTGTGAGGTGTATTAGCTTTGTGTGATAGGTGTGATTGATGTCACAAGCGAGTTTCCACCTGCAATAAAAGGATGGGTTAGAATAGGTACTCCAAGATCCAAGTCGTGACATTGCATCAATCCGGATCCTTATTCGTTTGGACATACTAAATTTCGTGTGAGCCAAGCAATTCGAGGTGCAGGAGGACTGTAGATTTCTGCACAATTATCGTGGTTAACTCAACACATACTGACAAGCAACACCTCTGCAGCGACAATTACGATTAATTACCTTACCTACGAGTAGTCATGGTGTTCTCACCGTCTGACACCCGACTAGGTTTCCAGCACGGCAAGCGGAAGGTTCAAGATGTACCAGTACTCTTACTATTCGAGTATTTCTCTTTTTCTTCCCCCTCCTACCTTCCGGGCAAGAGGTGAGACCGCGACCATGTTTTGTGTGTGTGGTGCGCCTCTTTGTCGCTGGTCACAACTCTCCCCTTTGAGCGATTTATTGGCGGAGGTCTTCTGGAACCATTCGCTGAAATTCTACGCACCAAAATACCTCCAGTAAAAAGCATACACACAGCTGCGCGGGCGTGGCGTGTGATTGGTAGCCAATGAGTGCGGAAGACCGGCTGTCTGAGAGCCGGATTGTTCGATTTATGTCCTGTCGGCTGGTCCGTTCCCTATCCGTTGTTGGCGGGAGGGGACGGCTGCCCAGTCTACCAACTGTTCGGAAGACTATGAACGGACGAGGAGTTGGGTACCGTACTGTACGAGTACAGTACCGGTACAATAAGTGTGCTTTCAGGAACAGTCCCCTTTCCTCGCCTTGTGGTCTCCCGATGGCCCGTAGCCCGTTGTAAAATATTTGATATCGGAGCAACCAACTTTAGATATGAGGATAATATTAATTTTAAGGTTCTTCTAGAAGAGCCTTGGAAATTCTTGGGAAAAAATCGCTTAATAATTTATTATTGGGGGAAAATTTTGATATTTCTTCCTCGCTATACATTCAGCACCAATACTATTTCGTGTGTGATCTCGGGTTAACTGTTAGGCTGTTCAGTGAGAGCGAGGGTCACTCTCACTTCCGAATTCAAGTCTTTACCGTTGGCCCACGGCGATTTAAATCGCTACAGGTATTCATCACCCTTCCCAGTACCACTGTACGAGCACTGTGCTGGGTTATGCCCGCAGCAGCTTTGTCTTAGCCCGGCCCTCGCCAATCGCCCTTAACGCTTGCTCCCCCCGTCATCCCAGAACCCCCCTTCCCTACCTCCCCGCCATCGATCTTCCCTCACTTCTTCCATCGTTCTATCCCTCCCCCTCCCCTCCTCCTCGCACCTTCACCCTAAACTCCACCTTCACCCTTACAAGACCTATCCCCTCCTCACATTCCACCTCTAGTTGCCCTTCTCATCTCCCACGTCCTCCCTCCCCCCCACTTTTCATTCATCCCTTGCGCACTTAAGACCACTATCAGTCATCAACTATTGAGCCTTGCACTCTTTGTCCATTGTGCCATCTCTTTATTTTTTGTTCCAGTAGAGCCCTTCCGCCCCGGACAACATCGTACGTCTGGTGGGCACTAATCGAGGAATAGACAGCTATTACGTGGAGTCACCTGCGCATCTTGATTCTGTTTGGCTCGCTCCCAGCATTGTCTGTATGTTCCTTCTAGGCTACTCCTGCTTCATTGCCCCATCTTAGTCTCCCCTGTCACACGGCTACCTGCTCCCTGGCTAGCAACCACTTCTTACTATCAAAATACATCCTATTCGACCGCCTACCAACCGTGACGCGACATTTTTCTCACTTGAAAGCCCCCAAGAGCGGTCCGGAGAAATTTATCGCCGGTTTCAATTTGTTTCAGAAGGATTCCTGCAGGCTCCTTGTTTAGCCCAGGCCTGGGACAAAGAGGACCAGTGAACCGGAGTCACTGCAAGGCAGAGTTGTGACTCAGACCTGAGACTGACTCTACCCTGAGGACGGGAAGGCAAAGGGTTCGAAATTTGGTTTTACTTCATTGCTGACCCGGCTCGTTGGCTGCTCACCTGGTAGGTTCCCGCTCGTCCCTACTCTATGATATGCTTTACGTTTGCGTGTAAGTTTGACTGACCATGCATACGAAACCCAGAGGCTGTCTGTGACGTATAAATAAGAGGGTGATTCCACGCCGTTGTCCGGATTATTTAAGGGCCAAGCTGACTCTTAGCTTTCTTGTGGTTTACAGCTTGGTTTTCAATAACCAAGAATTACTTTCTCCAGACGTCTCCAGAGCAACTCAATTTGTTTGTTCCTACCCCTCCACCACCCTCCAAAGCACATAAGTTCAGGATAGGGGAATGTCACTCCCGCAAGCTTACCACGACGAAATCAACGCACTCAACCGCGAGATACTAAAATCCAAACCCACGGACGTTCTCCAATTCTGTGCTAACTTCTTCAATCGCCGTCTCGAAGCTCAGCGAGTCGAATTTCTACTATCTGCTTCAAATAACTCTGGGTTTTCCTCCTCAAATACTTTCGGAGCGATGCCAAGTTCTTCTGCATATGTCGGCGGCGAAAGCCTGTTCCCTGGCTCTGGAGCGAATCTCGGTGGTCCTCCTCTAGACGGGAATCGCGAGAGCCCCTTCTCTGGAACAATAAGAGAAGAAGATGAAGACGTTGGACAGAGCCCCACCACTCCTAGCTTCAGACCGGCTGCTTTTGGGGGCCCTAGCCTTTCCAATCCCAATCTAGCTGCACGACCTCCATCACCAGGCCAATTATTGTTCTCCCCTCGAGCTAGATTCACCTTCGGAAACGACCAACCTCCGCACTCAGGCCCGTCGCACCTTCCCCCATCGATACACCTTTCTCCAAATTCTGCATCACTGGATTTCCCATCCAATTATAATATGAACCGACGAACCTCTGTTTCCGCCGAGTCACTAGTCCCATCATCCTCGAATGAGGAATGGAACCCCCCCGTATACCCAAAGACCGCTGAACAGCTCGGTCGTTTGAAAACAGCTGTGTCTGGAAACTTTTTGTTCATGCATCTAGATGACGACCAAAGTGGACAAGTCCTTTCCGCCCTCATGGAGAAACCTATCCCCGGGAAAGGCACCCGGGTTATCACTCAGGGAGATGTTGGTGACTTTTTCTATGTGGTCGAGAAAGGCTCCTTTGATGTTTACGTCAACAGTGCTGGCAGTATGCTTCCCGGCCTTAATGGTATGGGAAAAAAGGTGAACTCAATTGACCCAGGAGGGTCTTTCGGTGAATTGGCATTGATGTACAACGCACCACGTGCAGCTACTATCATATCCACAACCTCGCAGAATATCCTCTGGGCATTGGACCGTGTCACATTCCGCCGGATCTTGATGGAAAACACATTTAAGAGACGCAGAATGTACGAGGCATTCCTTGAGGAAGTGTCAATTCTCTCCTCCCTCGTCCCATACGAGCGTGCCAAGATCGCCGACGCCCTAGAACCGTTCACTTTCCATCCTGGAGATGTCATTATCCAACAAGGTGATCCAGGTGACAATTTCTACATCATTGAGTCCGGCGAAGCGGAGGTAGTCAAGCATGGCATCAATGAACCAATCAAGAGGTTAACAAAAGGTGATTATTTTGGGGAGCTTGCACTGCTGAATGACGCACCGCGTGCTGCCAGTGTTAGAGCCGCAACCAGAGTGAAGGTGGCGACTTTAGGCAAGGATGGATTCCAGAGGCTCTTGGGGCCCGTGGCAGAGATTATGCGAAGGAATGACCCTAGGTTAGCTGAGGGTGTTGATCCGCTCTCCAATGTTGGAAATCCTGGACCCCCGGGGGGCTTTGGTGGAGGAAAGGATGTTGTGGAGGAGGCTGCCGGCAGGGGGAGAGCCGTTGAAGTTTAAGAGAATGTGGAATTGGTTATTTCTTAAACTTTTTGTCACTTCAAATGGTGGGTATCTAGCTCAGACCGCTATTTCAGAGTGGTCTGAGGCCATTGGTGTTTCCCGTTTTTATTCCTGTCCCACTGTAACTATTCTTTTTTTTTATATTGGTCTCTCCTTTGAGATTGATGCCCATGCATTAATGAATGAACGAGGGAAGGGCAGAGATACAGAGAATTATGACGAAACTAGCAAAATGGGGCCTCCTTTTTTTTACCCTTTGTTACTTTTTTGTCCTACTTTTTTTTGCTGTCCATTTGGACAACTCGTAGTGATAGAGGTGGGGAGTGTTCGAAGGGGTACGAGCGAGGGGGCGTAAGTTGTCTGGTAGGCATTTTTCCAGGACATAGTGGGGCCGCTTGTTACTCTTGGTTGGATGATTATTGAAAGTCATTTCTCCCTCTCGCAGTGCAGTGCGATTGAGTTTTTTGCAGAGAAAATGGGTGATAAGTGGCGTTAGCTACTGTATTCTCAAGGTGCCATCAGTATCGTTGCCCCGCCAATCGGCCGAACGAAACGTGACTGATCTTGACAAATCCGCCATTGTGAAACCCAAGGTATAAGATCTAATGCTAATAGTAATATACAAAATGGAAACGGGGGCACCGGCCCGGATTTGTAGCAAAACCTAAACCTAACGACCGCCCGTCCCTTTTTTCTCCAAGAAAAAAAAAAAACAAGGCAATTAACTATCCGCAGCCTTGGTCTTCTCCCTCCTCCTCCTGAGAATCTCTTGCCGGACCGCCTCAGCTCCAGCCTCGACCTCCAACGCCCTCCCAATACCCTTCTTCCACCTCTGCTCTAACGCAGCCAACTCGGGCCGGACGTCCACCTGCACACTCTTCCGCTCCTTATTGACGACCTCGCACTCGGTCTTCAGCTCCATCAACTCCTCCTCCAGCCCCTTCAGCAGCGCCTCCAGCTGCGAATTGTGCACGAGCCATGCATTCTTCCCGAACTCGTTCAGCAGCGTCAGGTTTGCCAGGCGTGCCTCCACGTGCGCAGCAGAGGCGTACGCAGCAGCGAGCGCGGAGGGTGAGGTCTCCGCCCCCAACTCGTACCGGCTCACGTCGATGCCGCCAACCCACGGCTTGCCGGCGGCGATCCTGTCGAGTTCGGCTTGCGTTGCTGGGCGGAAGTTAGGCTCTACAAGCGGCGGGAGGCGCGGGTGTGGGGTTGTCTTATGGTCTAGGGGGAGTTCAGAGGTTATTTGATTGTTGATCGACTCTAGCTCGGAGTCCGTGGGCGGGATGTCGATGTCTAAGGTTTGTTAGATTTTTGATTGTGGGTTGGGAGATTGGAGGGATGTGAGTGGGGGATTACAGGGGAGAGAATCGTAGGAGATGATAGTGTCTGTAGTAGTTGCCATTTTGGTAGTTGGTAGTTAGCTGTTGACGAAGGGTGCGATAGCCGGTGGAGTGGTAGTCGTGGTGGTACTCCTACGGTACCGTAGCGCCCTCTCGAAGAAGAAGTAGCATATTTGTGGCTCTCGGCGTTTACTCACTTACCAGGAATGTCACCTATGGCTTGGCGCAATCCCGGCTCGAGGCCAACCAAAACCTAACCTCAAACAAAACCCCCAACCTTGCCTCAGCTTTCTTCTTTTGATGCTTATTGCTCACTCAACCTTCACTGCGGCTTGCATAATTTAACATTAAGCCCTGATTATCCCGATCAAGCATTCTAACATTCTAAACAAATCACTCGCTCACCCACTCCTATCCCGAGACGGCTGACTTCCTCGGGCCCTCTAGCTTCACGAACGCCATTGTCCGATTGCTCATACATATAATGCCGGTGCCGCGATGCAGTTACTGTTCAGCTGTGCGCACCGGAGGCACGACCCGAAGCCTTGGAGATTGAGATATATGATACTCTGCTTGAGATAAGATTATGGGTGAACCAGTGCACGGTAGCCTAGTTTATTCAATCAAGCCCTAGAAAGATGCCTGCAGGAGTTATTGTAGCCGTATGTGAGAAGCTGCAACTTCTAAATCAAGCTGATCATAATTAGGCTCCTTCATTCTTTAATCCCTAGAAGTGAGGGTGGGGACCCTACCGTGATCACATCTGCTTACTTTCTACTGGCGCGGCTGAGTTGAAGCTGGACACTTGGAGTGGCGATCCCCATACAAAGTGCCCGGCTTCAATTCGGCCGCGCGAGTAAAATGTCATTAGCGCGGGGGTTTCCCTAGGAGCATCTTTTCTCCGACCACCACTCTTCAGAGACCACATTCGTTCTTTTACCCAGAAGGGCTAAAGCGGAGGCTGCGCTCAAGGCGAGAAACAGCATCTTCGAGAAATCCAAGTACAGTACAAGAACTTGCAACCCTCTCGAAATGGATAGCAAGCCAAGATGAGGTTTCAGAAGAAAAGCTTATGATGTGCTTAGATGGGTATAGTGTGGCTTGGAGCTGATATTCAGGGCAAGGATCAATGCCAAGCCGCTGTTATATTCCTCCGGTCGTCTTCTGCGTCATTGAGGCCCTTAGATAAAAACCGAGATCTCTGGTGATAACTTTTGCTGGATTCTTACAGAAGAGCTAGAAATCACCTTGAGTTCCTTTGTTGAGAGTTTTTTTACCCCAATATCCCAAACCAGTGCCTCAAGATGTCTGGAAAGGAGTTTAGAGCTATGGGCCCCCAAGAACTGATGCGCTTCTTGAGCAGTACTCCCCTGGAGAATCACTCCACTGGAACGCGCTCAGGTAGGAATCCTAGGGAGGGCCAAGATGAGGTCTGTATATTAGAGATTTTGTTGAAAGTCGTTATCAGATGAAGTACTAAGTTAGCAAATTTTTGTTCTATTAGGAAAATTCCTCGACACGCAGAGAGAGGATCTCAGGGCTGTCAATGATTAAGGCTCAGAAGAAAGGAACTATGCAAATAGCTCACTTGCCACTGGCAATGGTAGAGACATATGATGTACGTTCTAGTGCTATTTGCAGAATTCCCAAAGAAAAAACACCATGCTGAAGTACCACAGAATCTCTTGAAATCACTCACAACGCTATTTCCGCCTCCCGAAGGCACGGGACGGGACATAACTATGTCGACGTTCGAAGGGGATCTGATATCCTCATCGGAGGAGTATGTAGCTGTGTTAAAGCCCGGCTTGCACATTATATTCAATTACCCACCATCAGTGGAGGAGATATCAATGAGCTTTGGCGCCCTTTGGGCAACAAATGCGCCAAGAACGTCATACACGCCAAATCCGAGTGACCCAACGCCAATGGAGAGCGACATTATGGATACATATCTAAACTCTGCATCTCCAACGCTCATCCCCTTAGCGAACCCGAAAAAGTACGAATTGCAGCCACCAGAAATACACTTCCACGTACCAGCCCCGACGCCAATTAGTGTTACCCTATTCAACGCGTCCTTCCCATCAGCATACTTTTACTCGCCCAAAGACCCAGACGACGTGCCCCTCGCAAGCCCCTCCACCCCAAAAGCCTCCAGATACACCCCCGAAAAGTCGGGGGAATCGGCGTCAGCGCCAGACATCACCCTCACGGACGAGGATGGGTACCCCCCGCTCCCACCTTGGAACCCCTTCTCCTTGTACACAAATCCCAACAGCAGCAGCACCAGCGGTGGCAGCACGGACCCCCCGAGCCAGCACGTTTGGGAGCCCCGTCCTGATGGTGAGTGCAAAGTCTTCTCAGGCGGCACCTTTGCGACAACCTCCTTCGACGTATTCGCCCAAACAGAGCGACAGCGTGTGATCTGCGCGCTCAGCTGGGAAGTCGAGGTCTCGCCCGACGGGAAGGTCAAGGACTTGGTATCGGAGGAGGATATGCAGACGCTCAGTTGGCGGTCGATGGACGATCAACTGGCTGTTCATCCTATAACAATGGGGGGGAGGAGGAAGACGAGTGAGAAGAAGGTTTATGCCAATTATGCGGAGCCGGTCGGTGGCGGCGGGAGAAGTAGGTGGGGTGAAAAGGAGGAGGATGTGAGGGAGATTGGGAGGGATGGGTGGTGGATGGTTGCACCGCGGAGGTTACCCCTCTCGTTTTCCGGGAAGCAAGAAGGGGAAAGGACTTTTATTGTTGGGTCTGTTGAGGAAGGGATGGAACTCTTGCAGGCCTTTATGACGAGGTGCGGAGTCGGAGAGGGCATTATCAAGGTATCATACATATCATATACATCCCCCCTCCTTGCTTCCCCTCTCCACAAATCACTCGGTCTGACAATAGGCTAAACTGAACTAGTCTTACACAGCCCACTGGGCTCCTAGACTTACCTTCAACCCCCCCTCCCACCATATGCCTTCAACTCTTATAAACCACACGCCCTCGATAGAGCTCTACATGTCTCTAATCCACCCGAAATCCCTGTTACTCAAATTCCTCTATCCCCGCGAACTCCGCTCTCTCTTACCGCTAAGCGTATCGCCCGAACCGCACCGCACAGTCCGCATATTCCCCATCTTCCGCGCCGTCGATGCGGCGGAGATGGAGGCGGAGGACATTGTCCCGAGTGCGGACTTCGAGACCGAGGTCGAGAGGGTCCTCGGTGGGATGGGGTCTTGCGGCGGAGGGTGGAATTGCGGGCATCGGGGTTTTAGAGTGGCGGAGGTGGGGGGCGTGAGAGTTTTTGGGCCGCCGGATGGCACAGGGGAGGGAGAGGATGAGGAGGGGACGGTGATTGGGGCTGGCCCGCCAGGCGCAGGTGGTCGTGGTGGGTGGGGGGATGTTGCGGATTTGGATGCGCTTGTCGTCGGGGATGAGGGGATGAGGGGGATTAGGAGGGGGGGGTATAGCAGTGGGGAAGATACGATTTAGAATTATCCTTCTTTCTATATTATATTTCCAAGTACCGCGTGCTATCTAGATGATTATTATTAGTAGTAGTGGTAGTGGTAGTGGTAGTTACCAGCACACTCTTGAGGATTGGGCTAGAGTTGGCCATGTTTCTCCTTCAATAATACGATTGCATTTACAGTTACAATATTAACCTCTCTCGAACGACCCAATCATCACCAGCTCATCGCATTAGGTCTACCCTCGGGGCAAGCCCCATCATGCAATAGCAAACTCCAGCTCGAGCATAATGCATCACAGGGCAACATCACCTTCTGGTAGTTTAGTCCAACCCCCATCATCACAGTCATCACCCTTACTGCCCTCAACCAACCAATAAAAACTCCACAACACTGAACCTCCTGTTGCCTGGCTGCCAGCTCGCAAGACATCGCGTCTAAAGTAGGCAGCTACAATCCTCAGTTCCCCTTGTACCTACCTACCTACCTACCCCCCAAAGCATAAAAGTCCCAAGCATCATAAAAACTCATCACTCCCGCCCTCCTCCTCCTCCTCGCCCCCTCCAAAACGCCGCCCCGCAAGGCGCGCGAGAAGCAGAAGAAGAAGCTGACGAAGAGGAAGTGGGGAGGAAGAGAAAAAAAACACATCTCGCCCATCTCCAACTCACCCAACTTTTTTACCTGACACCATCGATCTATCCAGCTGTCCGCCGGATTATTATTATAACCACCTCATCCTCATCTCAAAAAATATCCGCGGAGGATAGCTCCATCACACACAGCCTCATGGACAACTCGACTGGTCTGCCAAAAGGGAGGAAAAAGAAAATAACTTACTGTAAAAGCCAATAGGACTTGTTCCTAATTCTATTACATAAGCTTACAAGCTGTCACTCACTTTTGTAAAAATGCAGTATTACGAGTTCCAGACCGTGACTTGTTGTTATTACGAGTAGGACTATGATACTCGTATGGTGAGGCTCAATAAACTTTGCAGAGCACAGCACAACGCCTGCGCCCCGGAGATATGGGTAAGGGGAAAAAACAAAAAAACAAAAAACAAAAAGTGCGGAAAAAAAAAGAAAAAAAGAGATCTTGCTCGTGGGATGTTTACAGGACAGGACGGTGAGTTTCGTACTCGAGCATGGTATATAGGGGTTAGGAGATAAAAATGCCCTTGGCACGCACTTTTTTTTTTGGGGGGGGGAACATTTCTTGAAATACTGGTACTATGGTATTATAAAAGGAACTGTATATAGATTTTTTTCGGAGATGGGGTATCATATCATACCGTAAAATGCCGGGGGAAAAAAATTCACCATCAGATTTATCGGCTGGGTGGGTGGAGGGGGGGGTGGGATCAGCCCACCAGTGCGGGATACTCTAGAGTTTTTTGGTTGGATAAGTTGATGGAATTGCAAGTACCGGTACGCGAGTACTCGAGTACAGGATTTGCGAGTACTGTAGTTCATGAGATCCGACATGTTCCTGGAGGCTGATCTGAGACTGTATCACGAGGGAGAAGTTTGAAGGAGGAGGAGGAGGAGAGGCGCTCACAGCTCCTCAGTCAGGAGTTTGCTGTCACTGGATCCGGAAATTACAGGGCTGATAGGGATAAGTGCATTCCGCAAGTGCTAGGGGGGTGGTGCTTTCTCACGGTTACTTTAGATTAACCTACGAAATAGTCACCATTTTTTATGAAAGCATCCCCATTTGTGCCTTGTGCTTGGATGGCAGAAGTACCTGCTCAAAAGTTAATGAGCTGTTTAAGTTAACCTGCAAAACAATCCCGGTCATCATTGAAAAAAAAAACCTCCACACCGGCATTTGTATCGAGCTGTACTGCCGCTATACTGCACTTCTTGCATGTCAAAGCGCAGCGTTGCATTGCGATTTTGCGCATGGATGTTACGGGTTGATGAATATAATAGAATGCTGGAGTAGAATTGTAATTACAATTTGCCTCTTCTTTTACATACGAGGAAGGAAGGAGGAAATAATTTAAAAATGTATGATGATAATGCCGTAATAAGAAAGACCAATAAATCCTGTCAAATCGAATCAGGTAAATAACTTGGGGCAGCGCTAAGGGGACGTGAAACTGTCTATGATGGGACACGAAAAGTATGAGAATAATAAAAGGAATTGCTTCTTTTCCCAACAAAAGGGAAAGGAGGAAAGGAGGAAAGAAAAAGAAAAAAAAAGAAGAAAAAAGCCAAATTGCGACGCTACACAAACAAGCCAACGAAACAAATAATAAGAGGTTACGGAAATTGGGCATAAAAAGTTGTACAGGCTTCCTTTTTTCCGCGGAACAGGAAGGGCACGTAGGAAAGGGAAAGAAGCGTAGGTGGGTAAATTAGGCGAGGGTTCCCGCGCGACTTGATGCTGCTGGGGAGTGAGGTTGATCATGGTGATGAGGGGAGTGAGGTGGGCGATTTTGACAGTTTCGGCAGTGCTAAAAGTTACTTCGTTAATACCAATCTCTTCCCCTTTCCATTCCTTCAGGTTTACTCGGGGTTGGGGTTTGGGGGGGCAATACATTCAAAGAACCAGAAGAAGAGGAAGGGGAGGAGGAGGAAGGAGGAAGCATCATATATGCATTTTGGTGAAGCGACGGGAGGACAAGTTGAACGTGCTTATAATGAATTGCGTTAGTTCTTCCAATGATAGTGTTCTGGAGCGCAAAACATGTATGGGGGTTGAGCAATACAATTGGGCTGGTAGCCTGTTTCTGCTTCCTCCCGCCCCGATTTTTGGGATGGCGACTTGGTCGTCGGTGTTTTGATGCTGCTGCTTCTCGGTCTTCAAGAAATTCGGCAGAAAATGCTTTCAGGTCGTTGATTTGGCTCTGTTTTCGTTGAGTGTTAGCTCACTTGTATGGTATTGGTTTTGATAAAATGGAATTTGATGGAGTGAATGAATGAACGGGGGAAACTTGCGGGTAGGAATGGCCTTGTAGCAGTCACCCAGTATACGTCCTCGCCGTCCTTAATTGAGAGGTAAGCCTAGGATGCGTGGAGAGGGAGAAGGAAATAGGTAGAGCAGAAAAGTACTTGAGTTCTCTCGAGACTAGCAAAGGCCTGAGGGCCTAAAAATGAAGTGATGAAATCCTGGAGAACCTCCCATTCAATACCCTCAGCAGACATGCGATATGTCATTAAGTCCTCCTCTCGGTTTGGTATAGGCGAAGGGGTAGTGTAATCCATGGTGGTGGTGATCTGTGGTTCGACTCTTTCCTTCTCTCCCTCCTTTCTCAAATTCTAGCGGGGTGTGGGATTTTCTATATAGTATAATGCTGAGTAGGGTACTCGGGCAAGGAGAGTTACTTGTTGAAAAATTAGACAGGGATAGCCTGTCTGTTTTGTGACTGCTACCCCCCAAACGGTGAATGCAGTTGCAAGGCGAACAGCCTGCCGCCTCATTTTTTCAGCCCTGTTTCGATGGTCCAGTACTGGTGTCTTCAGGTACTGTACATGTACCGGGCCAAAAGGACAGGGAGGGCTTTTCTCACCATGACAACCGACAGTTCCTCAGCGCCTTCGACGGAGAGCGAATTGGAAGAAGCCGCTATTTGTGGAGATATACTCGAGCAGGTGCTATTTTGTTTTTTTATGCGGTATTTCATTTGAGGAACGCAAAGATGGCGTTAGCTCGTCCATAAACTCATACTAGTTGGCTCCATGTACAGTACTGTAGTGTATTATAAAGTCCGGCATTCTTGCTCCTTCTCTTCGGAAGTTTGGCTGCTTCGGATGTGCATCCAATATCAGACGACATTAACCTTTTCAAGCGCTCAAACAGGCAGGCTACTGGGCCATGTCATCACTTGGTCTATGATTCAACTACTGTATGCGCCGAAGCACATAGACTAGTTATCTTGTTGTGAGTTGCCCTCAAAGGCGGTATGGCTGTGGTCTATGGTTGGTTTACCCTTGGCTATTGACAAAGATATGTGGTGCATTGCTAGTACATCTAACAAACTTACCCGGGCATGATGACCCTCCCCGCTCAGCAGGAGTACTCGAGTACGAGTATATCCGGCACTGTGCAGCTGATTTGTCGAGCCCGCGATCGTTGCTGTTCTTCCTATCTAGTATGGCACAGTACTCGTACAGCGCAGTCTCGCCCTGCTGCCTCATACGGCCTGCTTCGGAAACTGGAATGTTGATCATTCTGAATGGTTTCAACGATCACCCCAGGAGCGAAAACATTAATTGTTCAAACAGGGCTATTCAAGAATAGCGAACCACTTTGGAGTACTCGACCCCACAGAATATAGTCTAGCCCGAGTCAGGAGGGGGTGTTCGTTTTGTTCAGGATCGTCGTGATAAGTTATTTCGGTGGGGTGTCCGGGTTATAATATGGTAGAAAAGTGTCTTTCAAATTAAGCTCCAGGGTTCTCAAACGAGTCGCCCCTGGAGTGGAATCCGGTGTTCGCTGCTCAGGCGGTAAAACCTCGGGCTACGACGCCGTAGTGCGCATGTTTAATCATAGCGCGCCCTCTGAGCTACGGTAGAATCTTGTTCCTCGAGTTTATAAGGATATCTTTAGTTCGACTTCTTAACGGCTTTCGGTGAACCGAGCGCCCGTCCGCACCACAGATGGGCGCCTCGTTCACTTTCAAAGAAGCATTACCGGCGGATCAGATCGGAGCGCAGCCGGTCCAGAGACAAAAGCAAGTGACATCACTAGAAATGATCGGCGTATCCTAAGGCGAGCCCGCTCTGTGATACTTTGCCAGTCGGATTTCTAGCTTCGCTGGGGACCTGTATTCTTTACACTGCTGTCCATTCTATAATGCCCCTTCGCCCAATTGCTTGGGATCTGCGCATAAAACACAGCTACTTTCGCGATGAGGCGAGGCTTCGAATCCTGAAATGCCGTAGGTAAAGCATCGGAATTGCTTACGAGGAAGTAAAGGGGGCCAAAGGTTATTTCCCGCCCTGAGGCTATTCCCAACCTTCTGGATTTTGCATCCAACCCGCACGGAGGAGGGGTTTCACCTTGTACTCGAGTAAACCGCCAGCAGATCTACCAGTATCTGAGAGAACACATTGTCATTTCTTAGAAAAATCCAGTGTCTATCCACGTTTAATCACCACCAATGTGCTGCAAGGAGCCACCGTGTAGGATGTCGAACACGGTATCCGGGCGTCGGATATATGCTTGAGGCCCAATCTTGGAAGTTAAGACTGGGAGTTTTATCATCTGTAAAAAAACCCAATGTAGATCACCAGTGCCGACAGAGAGGGCTACACTGACCCACACGATCCACCAATGAGGTCCTTAGCGCACAACGTTACAGCATTCGGAAAGTTAGTAGATGCATATATTGAGTGCGCACGAGAACGGAGTGCTTCACGTATGACACGGCAGATTTACTGGATCAGCTGATTGATAACACGATATACACTGGCACCTTGTTGTCCCGGATAGCCAAAATCCAAGGAATGAGCCCCGGACATCGAAGTGTACTCGAGTACACTAGTGCACTTTGATTCCCTGCTGTGGGGGGCCGTTTTGCTGCCTTATATTACTGTGGTAAGTCAGTGAGCCTTAACCACTGGTTGCAGAGAGTAGCTAGCACTAAGGACCAATTTCTATCGCTTCCTCGTCTTTCGGAGAGCATTTCCCGGACTTGATGCCCTACCCCGCTTGATCTGGAGCGGATCATGTCTCTACAGCCTGAGGAGACAGACCCCCCTAGACCCCCCCCGGGAGTTTTTCGCACCAAATCTCCCCTCGCGGGCTCCTAGGGTATTGAAACTGACAGCTTAGGAGCCCAAAGGACCCATCCTTGCAGAATGGCCTTGCTTCTCGTATCAGTTCTCGCGATGCATCATTCGATGTTTGCCCTGTGGGAGGCACATGGCTTATGTAGGACGTCGGATCTCGATCTAAAACGGGAGGCATGGATATTATTATTTATGTCAGCAACATGAATCAGAAACTTCATCTCAAACGGTTGCGGTTGTAACTTGTACTCGAGCAAGCATGTCGCAGGTCCTCAATAAGCCCGTCTCGGGTCTGACTGCTCAATTCCAGGTCTGTGCGAAAGCTACAAGCATGATTTGACGATATTGTCAACAGAAAGAAGGTCGAGGCCCCTACCAGTAAGATCAAGTCACTCAACTCCTGCCAGGGCTCCAATGAAAACCATCGCTAAGGCATCAGATAACAAAAGGTGGCTAGCCATGTATTGCGATTTCTGGGAGTCTTGACAATCCCTGTGCGAAGTCGAGAAAATATCCCCTCTATCTTAGGCGTATATCATTCTTCACCTGATCTACCGGTAAGTATGGGTTTATGGAGCGTTTGCTGATTTCCTTGGCACCTAGTAGGTTTTGGAGCCTAAAAAGCGTCTTCATGGGCTAGGCTCTACCCAAAGAGTGGTATCCTTTCTTTCTTTCTATAATTTTAATGAATCACCACATCTGTGTGAGACACGATGGGATCTCTCCCTTCTCGACTCAGCTCAGATTGTCAAAAGCTTCCAGAGAGCAACGGTATCTCCTGCGTACTAAAAAGCTGGGGTGACTCGGGGGTTGTCCTGTTATCGGCCAACTCACATCCACTCAGACCCTTGCACATCAATCATTGGAGACTCTCTCTCTCCCCCCCCTTGCAGATATCGGAACAGCTAGTGGAGGTACCATAAGGCAAGGGGAACGGTTGGCACCAGATTTCCGTTGAGAAGTGGGGGCTGTGATGACACTTTGCACGATTTTGCAGCCTACGGGATGCCCACGTCGCTGATGACGAGTGCTGGTAGGGACTTTCGGTACACTTTGTCCGCGCAGAATGCGAGCACCTTGCGTCCCACTAACTCACTTCACACGGAGGGTAACTTCTCAGATATGCAGCATTTTTAAGTGCATCTACATAACACAAATCTTGCAGCTGACTCCTTAGTAAGCATATTAATGCACATTGAGCTGATTGATCAAGTATCAATTGGCCACGGTCATCTCTTTTTCACATCTTAAGCACCTAAGTAATCAATAATAAGACCAAAAACCACTTCGTTTGTACTTTTAATCCTAATCGTCTACCGTAAAGCTATATAATACCCTCGCCCAAAGCTTCATGAAAACATGGAACAGAACTTCTCTATAGATTCAATAGGAACTAACCACAATGTAAGGAATCAGTGAAAACTGAAAACCATTCTCAGTAGAAGTCTAGAAATGAATGTAACACAAGACTAAGCTATATATGTAATAAAAAAAATATGCCTTCACAAGTGCATAACACCAACACCTGACAGGTACCGTACAGCGCCCGCCCAGGCACCCGAAACCGGCCCCCACCACCCCGACCAAATCCAACAACGGGCGGGGCTTAACAGCCACAGAATATTTGGAGGGAACCCCCACATGGAACTACTTTTAACTAGCTCCTCTTTGGTTTCTATGGACTCCATTTCTGATAAAGTGAGTATTGGTTGAGAGCGGCAAGAGGGCATTTTGAAGAGAGAGCGGACACACATACAAATTTGCGCCGAGGGGGCTACTTTGTTTGTATGTATTACTAAGCGAAGAGAAAAAGTGAAGAAGCGTCGGTTTTCGGTGTCCGGCACTGCACCCCCCCGAAAAAGACTCATAATCTAACTAGCACGAGTGATATAATATGATCTATGATTTCTCCCACCCGGTCTGGAAAAAGGAATCGAAAAATTCTGCATCCACCTCCGCACTGTCCACAACATTTTCCCTGCCGGTAGTGGACTCTGCTCTAAGAATCTCCACTTCGACGGCTTGTTTGTCGACACTCTCGTAGAATACCAACTTTTCTAGCGCAGGTAAATCAGAAAAGGCCTTTGCCAGGTCATTAATTGCATCCTCGCGGACCGCGTCCGACTCCCTAAAATCCGGCAGCAGTGGCGTCTTAATTGCAAGTCGCCTCATGCGGGGATGGCCAGCGAAGGAGTGAGCCCAGTCTACCTTGAGTTCAGTGTTAGCATCCTTGAAAAAGGAAAAGTTTTTAAATGAGTGGGGTGAAATACAGCTCTGAGATCACTGTATCTTCCAATCTGACTGATGCCGAAGACTTCCACATTGGGCAGATATTCCTTGAATGCCTGACCAAAACGCTCTAATGCAATTCTCGCCATTTCCAGCTTGCTATCTGTAAGGGTCCACCCGTTGATATGCGAGGGCATGGGTAAGGCAAGGTTCTTAATACCAGGTCCGTCACGCTGGAGGTGCTTCATTAACTCAAGAAGCTCGTCCTGCAATATCCCACCGACCACAATATCACGCTGCAGCTTGAAGGTATCCAGCCCTTCGAACTGGTCCACAAAGGAATAATAGTCAGTTGGGATCTCATCAACACATGAGATCAACTGGCGAATGCCAGAACGAGACTCGGAAGATATGGAGAGTACAGTATCCGTCTCAGCAGGAAGGTCGCGAAGCGCCAGACGAGATATGCTAGGATTTCGATCGATAAAGGATGATAGGCCCGCAACCGTCAAATCTATCACCCGGTTGAAGACAGGACCGATTTCCAATGTATCCAAAGATGGAAGAATAACATCGGCAAGAATGGCGTGGAGTTCTTTGATGCCGCTTATCCGAAGGATACGAAGGGATGGGGAGCTGGAAAGGAAGCTATTGAAATGAGAGTACATAATCTCATCGGCAGAATTATATTCTGCTCTCGCCGCCTGCCAAACCTCCCCAAAGAGGGCTGGCCCTGGAATTCGAAACAACTCCGAGAGGAATTGCACCTGTAGCTCTTTGATATTTGAAGGTACGCTTCTATCGAATGGGAGATACCGAAAAAACGACGAGGCTATATGGAGGACCTCTATCTGTGGAAGAAGGCCTTTCAATAAGATCTCTGCAAACTCGACATCCGGATTGAATAGACGCAATTGGGTAACTCTAGAAAAGCCGTTGCGGTCGATTATCTCTTGTAACTGAAACCTCATAGCTATGAGAGCCATCTCCCAGAGCTGCCGTTGGAGAGAGTCGACATGGGGGTCTGCAATATGGAATTGATGTCCGATTGAACACACAAAAGAGCAGATAAATGGATTGCTGGGACATGGAATTAGCATGAGTACAATATTGCTCGAAAAAACCATGTCAGGGAGTTCGTATATACCTGTTGAGAGTAGAAACTAGACTAGTCATTTGCGGTAAGCTCGCGCGTTTCTGGACCCCACGTGTCGCTATTGTTCGCATATCGTTGTAGTCGAGAGAGTCTTCAATCTCGATATCGCGATATAAGAGCGGCGTCGCAGACCTATTACAAGCCCGGCTAACCAGAGCCGCAGCAGCTAAGTCCTTTTTTTCAATAAGATTTGCCATTATCTGGTCTACGATCTCAACCGGGAGCCTCATGTTGGGTGCGGTATTCTCAAGAGCCCGATTTTCGCTCTTGGATATTCAAAGGGAAAAAACTAGACAAGAAGCAGGTCCGACCGCTTTGAAGGACTGTAGGGTAAGCAGGATGTGCAAGGTTTATTATATACGGCAGTAGTTTAGTAACGATACAGTCTCAGCCTTAACTATGCCTCACCGGGCCTAGGCTCGCTGCCAGGTGCGTAGGAAAAACGAAGTGGACGCTAAAGCTTTCTCTAACGAAGAAGAAAAAACACCTCCTATGCCCAACTCGCTGATGCTAGGTGTTGTTTGCTGGTGTTTGCTAGGATTTCTTCTAGAGGTGCTAGACGTCCGTGCTTTCCTACAACGACGAATGGGCAAGTCCGTGCCATGGTACTTGCACCAGGTAATGAAGACGGGGGACCGGGCAGCCGGAAGCAGGGGTGGAGTTGTACAGTGCAAGTAGCTAGGCTTCTTTCTTGGCCTGTGATATCTGTAATTGGAGTCAGATTCGCCGTACGCTACCAATGGAATCAGAGTCAATGAGTGTGAAAAATGAGATGGGAAGAGTAGATAAAGTATACGTATATTTCACCCCCCCATTCCACTCCGGCACCCTGCGATTCGTACCACCACCACCCCCATCATCATCATCACCACCATCACCATAGTCTCCCTTGTCATAATCGTCGGATCAGCATTATTCTCACGAGGGAAACAACGGTATTCACCAGTTAACTCATCGAATCTGGATATAATGTACCAGCTTAACCTGAAACCTCTCCACGTAATCTCTCCTGTGCTTGTAGCTGACAGTTATCGAAATACAAAGGGAGTAACCGCGTAGGATTGGGTTACACTGATCTATGGTTACCGGAGTTACTCGAGCACTCCCTAAGCGCCCAATGGTCTTTTTCCTCCCTCAGCTTTTTCTTTTTCCCCCCAGTTTCTTTCTTTGTGACCGAATCCCCTGTGGCCAAGCCTCGCTTAACAGTCCTTCGGAAAACGCCACACTTTGTCGGTGAGAGTTGATACTCCCTCAATGTGTTTTCCTCCACTAAAACCCATACCCACCGCCTCACTCGATCATTACTACTCACTCGTATAGACTCAGGAGCCCTTCCGTATGCAGCTATGCGCCCAGTCGAGCACCCTCCCCCCCATGTGCAGCACGGAATCACCAAACATGCATCGACGTGTTCGGTGGGTGCCACTGTCGGTGAAGAAATCACCTGACCTGAGCGAAATACACCTCTCCGCCCGAATTCCTGCAAAATGATTGGTCCTTGTGCCTGAATACGTGTTTATATAAAAGCCCATACTTTTTCATTTTCGAACATATTCGACGGAGCCTCCCAATACAGCACTTGCATGGTTTTGCTTCTCCCCTCCCCTCTCCGCCAACCCCCCGTAGCAAGTAATTATACCCATAAGGGGGCTTTTCGAAGGATGTGCTGAGTCGACTTTCTACACTTACACCTTTCCCCAGCCCACCCGGCGACTGCCGAGCTCGTGTGTATCAGAGCGCACCACCGATCATGCAGACCCGCTAAAAAAAGGATAAAAATCTTTCTCGGCACCATGAATCCACCTGAATCCAATGAATAGATTACCGGGGGCTTTGTGTCATAATGTTGGTTGGATAACCCTCCACTGTACCTCAGTTTTAGAAACTCTCTCCCGGGCAGCGAGGAGCTTTTTCCGATAGCCGTCCCCCAGATTTGGTGGAACTTCTCCCAATTTCTTCCCGAAGCTGTTTGATATCCCTTCCAGGGCGCGACTACCACAGACTACCACAACTGACCGACCGGCAGTTGAGCAGTATATCAGATTGATATCGCCCCGGGAAATTATACTTTCGATGCCAACTTGACACATTGGTATCCGTCCAAATACCGGTGTGGAGGCCCTAGCTCGAAACAGAAATTCCGAGTGGAGCAATCCGAGTCTGAGATAAACAGGTGCGGGAGAAGCGACAACTTTTTATGCCTCTCCTTCAATCCAACGCCACCAACGGAGCGTTTTTCTAAATCGGTAAGCACATGCGAGTACCCAAATGGACAACTACAGATGGTATTGTGGGATTCTAAAGCTGCCTCCGTCTTGGCGCAAAGACTTTGGTAAGTATCAAGGGCACGAAATTTTGTAAAGCGGCCACAGCAAAAGGGAGACTGTTTGTTCTGGTATTCTATTGTGTTAATGGTACGATTAGAGCTCTATATACCAATATACCAATATCACGCCGCTGTGCCTTGAGCAGTGGTGAGACTGCGTTGGGGCCGTCTTGGGGTTTGATGTATACACGAAGAAGCAAAGTCCTGCCGAAAAAAAAAGTTCGGTCAGCTATCATGTCATTTTCGCAGTAAATGTAGCATATTGAACATGGGGATTTATGTGAGACAGCCCTATTAAGAACCAGATTGGATAAACAACAAGATGAGTTTCCGGGGTGACACAATAAGCTCCGGGCTATCAATTCTACAGAGTTCATCTATGTAATCTATAAGATACTCGTATACCCGAGCATAGCTATAGGAGAGAGAATAAATCGCTATTTTCCGAGAGGTGGCGCACTCCACGGATAAAACGTGCTAGCCTATCTTCTCAGAGATCCACATAATACATATTTGCATCACTTGTAGGATCTTTGCTCTCTCGCACCTCTGAGAACCGAGTGCACTAGATTTGTGAAACCATTGATGAACCTTCCGAGCCCCTGAGGAAAAATCCCTGCCGCTGATCCCTTGGCCGGCCTCTCCTTCTCAGGACACTGAGAACTTGATCACGGACGCTCACTCGATACCTATAAAAAAGCAAAGAAACACTCGATAGACGAGCACGGACACACCAGAGATCCACCACCGGGGTACGGTCCTGGGCATGTGCGGGGTGCCGCTAACCGAGAATGTAAACCCCACAGGTGACACAAAGCACTGAGTTATCGATCTAGCGAATGACGCATCCAACCCAAACTGAAAAGCTTGTTTTTAATGAGTCCTATCATCTTTGGTTGCACCATTCACCTGGCTTGCAGAGCCTGGTTGACATCACATGATACGTTAAGAACTGACCATCATAAGTGCTGGTAGCGCCAGGTGAACTCCCAAGCCAGAACAGGAGATTTCGACCGGACGGCGACGACGACAATAGATATGTAAGCGAATAAGGGATGCATTGTTCCTTTGGATTTGCGAATGCCCTAAATTTAGGGCTCTTTAGATGAGACTCGAGGTTTTCATATGAGGTTTCCAGGGTACTTACGACATGCCAGGCATGAACACAAACTCACATCTAGTAATGAGGTTTTTCCCAGTTTGGGGATGAAACAATTTACCAAGGAGAAGATAATGCGGTTGTCACCATGAGAGGGGAAGTCAAAAGCTCTGAAGGTGAGGGATAGACGCGTGGCCGCGACTCCCCATCCTAGCTGCACCAAGCAGAAAACCATTGGCAGGATGTGTTCTATAAAGCTGGCCCCCACTCCAGTGGACCGATTGTTTGATCCCATGCCAACCACATCCTCTTAGGTCCAGCTTCCCCTATTTTCGTCATTATCCTTCCTACAACCTTACCCCTCCCAGCCGCGACAAAATTCAATCAGCATGCGCAGAGTGCGAACAGCGTGGTGTATGGGCGAAACACCCCTCCGGAGACCTCCCAACCCCTGAACTTTCCCAGCGGGAGAGCCTCCTCCCCGGAGTGCACTATCTGAACCTACAGGCACTGCACGAAGTGCCCGAACACAGGGATTGAAAATTCGTATGGAAATTATCCGTGCAGATCTAAGCAGCCACACGAAACCCGCGCTCGAATGTATGGTGCTTTACCCTGGATACTTGCACATATCATACAGCAAACCTCGTGTGCCCTATCTCAAGTGAGCCCCCTCTAGTGGTATCATAGTATCCATCAAATGGAAATTTTTCGAAAGCTAGAATAATCTCCGAGGGGTTAGCATTCAGTGCCTCAATGCCTAAAGCTGGTATTATACTAGGCAACAGCCAGCTTGCAGCGGGAAATCTCTAAGAGTCACCCGTTTTCAGTGCATAGACTTGTGTGCACTAGGACCATAGCGAGTCAAAACCAGTGATTGGATTACACCCCAATTACCCTGGCCGCACTAGCATCCGGGTCTCAAATCCACAGCAGGGCTACTCAAAAACCTGCCTCGAGGTATTAATCATGCTTCCTATTTTGATTCGTGAGAAACCGAATCGGACGGTCCGTCATGGAGAGCTGCTCTAGCTAGACTCCGTTACAGATACAACCCATCGCCTGAGATAGGTCCTATAGGATCAAATATGATAAAAAATATAAGTACGCTTTATCACTGCTTCATTAATTAGCACTCGGTTAAAGGTTCAACGAATTTACCTGGCCAGGAGCAACTCCGCATTTTAACAATCCACAACCCGAGCTGAGCTCGGACCCTTCACGGAATTTGCTCTAGTTATACTTTTATATATTTTTCTTTGGATCTTCCGCCGAAAACCTGATATCCCATCCGCAAGGCCCAATATCCTCCTAACCCCAAGATTGACTTTCCCCTTGGAGAATTAACTCAGTATCTAAGTTAGACTATATTACATTTGAGTCCGTTTCCATCCATTCGTCATAGATTTCGGTGCACGAATGGGGGCATTAGATGCTGCGAGTGTGGGGTATAGAGACAAAGTGTGAGCAGCCAGTGGCAGGGGGGTGGAGCACCGGATAAAATAATCCTACTCCTAAAATGACACAACTGCCCCGTGCAATAAAACCAGGCTCACCTGGCTAGGCACCAGTATAAACCATAAGGAAAATGATATGCAAAGATCATCCTACACTATGGGGAAATCACTCCTAAGGATAAAAACGACTTAGGGAGCCTATTATACACTTTCAAACACCACTGGTGATATCATACAAGAAAGGCTCTTTCCCGCTTCCCAATCACCTAGTCAAAGAATGATCCGTTCACAGGATTAGAAACGCACACAAAACAAATTTCAGTCAGGTTAGAAATCATACCCATCAAGCGATCTATGAATCAGCTCATTTGGGGACTTCAAAGTTCGCAACCAGTTAAAAAGTGGCATCGGGGATTCACCATGAATTGGTGAATCGAGTAACCCCTAGGGTCATGGCACAATTCCTCTCACCAACATATCGTGGGCCGGATTTACAGACACGTCAATTATATATGGCTCTTGGCTATAGAATATCATAAGGTCCCTGCGGAGAACGAGAGGAGGTGGGGGGGCTACTGAGCAGACGCTGCGATAGAAGGCCCAAACTCAAAATATCATCCTACATAATATTGGGGGCCGATGTTTGAAAAGATGAGTCCGAAAAGTGATCACCACTTGGGTTTATTTCCCAGAAGAGTGTTCACCAAGTGCAAATTTGGTAACAGCAAACAGAGATCACAGCAGAAAAGAAAGAAAAACCTCTCGACTTGTTGTAAGCAATGTTACCACACTAGGGAAGAGGTCCGAAGCACTATCACTTCACGTTTTATAAAAGGTACGCATACCCGAAATGAACGCGAAAGGGTATGTAGTTGGTCTCATGGAAAACTCCCTCGCCCGCAACTCCCTCCAGGGCAAAAAGAGCAGCTAGCCAGGCTTAATTCGCTTCACTTGTGCTTTTGCGATACTAAGTCCGCTTCCAACTGTGTTAGAACCCGGACCTTGCTAGGCAGTCGCACGCAGCAATGTTTTTAAGACCGCGATAACAACCCACTTTCAGAGGCCCGATAGAGAAGTAGAGCGCCCCTAACCCACCTTGCGGTGAAACCCCGAGATTGGAAACGATATCTAGGCACGAGCGATGCCTAGGTATGATATCAGAAAAGAGTGGGGAAGTAGAACATAATTATGTTCACTGACACTTCACTAGGCTACAAGCCACAATGAACAGGAGCTACCGGATGGCCTTCCTTCGACGGGAAAAAAAGACATTCAAACCTATAATACCACAATACCACACGACAGCACATTTGACCTCACATACCCTTGAACAATAACGTCACAAAAAAAGGGCGGGGGGCAGGCACCAATACAATGCACTCATTCACTAAAAACATAAAATACACCATTAACGCAACACTAGCCGCGACAACTCATTAACCTACAACTAATTATCCACATTCGCACTTCTTCCAAAAAAGGAAAAATAAAGGAGAAAAAAACAAAAAAATGCGCAAAGGAACTAAACCAGTATTTCGACCTCACAAACCCAATCTAGTGGAACGTATTGTATCTTCTGCACATACACACACACAGACACACGCACACCCAGTACCATACAGTACAAAATAAGGCCCCAAATATCGAATGCAAGATACTCACTCCAGTCCGATACAAAAATACTAACTGTTAATTAGTGAGGCCATCAAATAACACTCTTGAGTTGGTAAAAAAAAATGAGGCATGGAAATAGAAGGTATTCCCCCCCCTCTCAGGGTAAAACCCATCATCGGACAAAGCTTAACCAACCCGTTACTGTTTGTGTTGTGCTATAAGACAGTAGTTCGATGCGGGGCCGAAAAGATATATGACCCCCCCTCCCCACATTGTTACTTTTTCCCCCCTGTTAAGGGTCCGGAAGATGGCGTTAAAATAGTAACAACAGGAAGGGAGGGAGGGAGGGAGGAAACTAAGAAGAGGAAAAATTGTAAATCATACCTGAGAAGAGTATCCAAAAACCCGAACCCGAATCTAGTCAATAAAGTCGTGGATCGTTAACCTCGAAGGTAATGAATAATATGAATAGTGATAGGATAAACGTAGAGAGCGGCTATTAGGGACCAAACTTGGCCGGAACCTCCTAACAAGCATCAAGGAATCGTCCATAACTTGGCTCGTGGGATTATCATTACAAGGCTCTCTTTGGATTAACACAGTATGATAGTTACAGCCCGTGGGCTTTGTAGGAGATAAGATGACCTAATCCCCCCCCATCCATCCATCCATCCATTCGATCCACCTTTTTTCTCTTCAGCCCCCGATAGAAATGTTAATGGATAACCACAGTACAGTAAAAAAAGAAAAAGAAAAAAAATAATACAATGAATTATCTATCTATCCATCCCTTCTTGCCTCCCCCTCCCCCCCCCCAAACAAAAAAGTTATTTCCAATCTCTCTCTCTCCTCGAACTAGGCATCATGATTATGAAATAAATACTTTTCCCACTGCGAAAAGTCTACAATAACGAATGGCACCGAACGGAATTTAAATACCAAATTAGTACGATATCATACCGTACAGGACGCGGGAGCGAACCCCCCTATTATAGAGGTCTTAGGGATTACTGTTACATAAGCTACGGCTATTTTGGTATTGATACATATCGTAATACTTACTACCACTCACTCACTCACTGGGTAGCATAGCAAGGGTTTTATCCATCGAGCTTGCGGGGGGATTAGGAAATGGGGGGGGACCCGTGAAAGGATGGACGGATGGATATAAGCAGTTATATAGTTGTATAATAATAATAATATTATTATTATGATAGCCATTAAGTTAGTAGTAAGTAGTAGTCTAGGGTATAATAGGAACAATTAACATGGTTTATGTTTTATGTTTGCGAGAAGAACTGTACAAGTATATCATACCTCGTATATACCATTTGGTTTGGTTTGTGAATGAACAGGATTTTTTTAAGAAGGATAAAGGCTAACATTAGGGGGGGAGATATCGATCCGTCCAGACATACATAATATCATCCAAGCAAGATTCCCTCCCGTACATTCGCCCATCCCCCACACACACCCTATCACGACTTTGTTGTGTGTAAGGCGCTCCTTATCCAAATTATGCAACGTTAAACTCAAGCCAGCTAAGTCAGCCAGTATGCGATTTGTGGAATAATATTGAGACAATACAGCACCTTCACCAACTCCCTCACCACCACCACCCCGTTTAACCCCCCCATCACCGATCGAGAACAAAACATGGATTTATCAACAAACACCCCCCTTGAACGTACCTATCTATCGTACACACGACCCACTCGGCCCTAATTTGCAAGTCCAGCCACCACAAACTGTGGCTCTCTAGTCAAACAGCTTCCTGACGGACCAAAAGGCAACTGTCTAGTCAGAAACGCGGTTTGCAAGTGACAAACCTTACCAGTCACGGCGCGCCAAGCGCCCTCTCTACCTCCCCTCCCCTACCGCACCCGCACAAACATAGAAAGCAAAAGTAAGCACGAGTGAGAACCTATGAGTAAACCAAAAGAAAGAAATAAAAAAACCTGGATCGTAATCATTAGGCGACGATGGAGCTATCATGATAGACAGAAAAAGAGAAAAAAAATAAGGGATAATAGCCAGGGAAAAGGAGAGGGGAGGGAGGGACTAACTCCAAGTACACTTCGAATTACTCCATCTCGGGGGAATGGAAGCAAGAAATACTGTAAAAATGTTGAAAATACGAAATAGAAACAGAAACTGGATGGAAATTGAATATTGTAAATTAAGAGTGGTCGCCCATTACGTTATACAAACGTAGGAAAATTGGAAAGTCAAGCCCGCCGGAAGGGAGCAGGCAGGAGAAAACAGAAAACAGAAAACAGGTAACAGGTAACAGGTAACAGGCAACAGGTAACAAGAGGAAGGGGGGAAGTTCATCGGTAACACTGGGTGTATGAATATATGAAACAATCAGGTCGTTCAAACACACATCACAGAAAGGCGAATCAAAAAAGAGAAAAACAGCAAAGCCACAGCACTTACAACCTATAACCCACTAGCCCGCCTCGAAAGCCTCGGCACAGGAGGCACACTCCCAGCATGAGGAACCGGGGGCGGCGGAGAATGACGGGCGCCCTTTGCGCCACCCACTCTACGACCCGCCGTCGGCGCAGCATTATTCCGCCCACCATCCAAGTTCCCCAGCACAGGTGTAGAAGCCCTCTTCGGCAGCGCACGCAATCCTGACCCAAGCGAATATGGCCGGCGTGCATTTCTTGGGGTGGAAGTGAGATTAGCTTCACCGAGACTCTCGATAATCGTCATCCCGGCCATAGCGGTGGCATTGAAGCTGCCGCCAAAACTGGTGTTCATGACGGGTGACGGGGGAATCATTGAGAATCCCTCATCTTCCTCGTTATCGTCCACTTCCGTTTCCTCGCCTTCGGCGATATCGGACCGGCCTACTAGCGAGTCGTTGCTTCGTCGGGGTTTTTGTTGCTGGGGAGTCTCAGGGTCTGTAGCGGCGACAGCCCTAACGGTGGAGTTTGCGATGCGTGCAGGGATTTGCGGGACTGGTGGGACATTGGTTCCACAGGTGGCGTTTTCGAGTTCTTGTTTAGCTTTTTCAAGCTGTTCTTCTAAGTTGCTGACCTTGTTCCTTAGTCGCTCCTGCTTTTTTAGTTCCCGCTTCGTTAGGCTGCGCTCTCCCTTTGCTGTGTCGCCATCCCTCTTATCTTCTTTTCCAATGATGGAGTTGACGAAGACTTTGCTCTTCTTCTTGACTAATGTCCCCACTCCGTTCAACTTGCTGGCGGCGCCCTCTACAAGAGGAGGAGAGAGCATCCTCGAGGAGGTCCGGGAGTGTCGGGCATTCTGTCTATTAGTGCTAGTACTTCGGCGATCAGAAGCTTTAGGAAAAGTCGACGATGCGCGGGAATAGTCTGACAGCGATGATCTCATAGAAAGATCCCCTCGAGCTCCAGGTTCACTCCGCTCACTGCCACTGTCGCGCCGCTCAACGGGAGTAGCCATTCCACCCCCAATGGAATTGGTCATTCCTGATATCCCCTTCTCCCGGCTAGCACCAGCTGCATCATCTCCAGCAGAGACCTCATCGCCTGAGTCCGTGCTTAGAGCCATTCCGATATCCTCATCATTGCCATCCATTCCAGCCATTACATAATCACCGTACCTCAACCTGATCTGGTTTGCGCCAGCAACAGCAGCAGCATTCCCAGTCAATCCCTGGGCCGCGCCGAGTCTCTTCATCTCTGCATAGGCCTTCTCGCTCCTCTTCCTCCGATCAGCCAACATCCTCTTCTTTCGCTCATGAGCAATATATTCAGCCTTCTGCTTTTCCCAAATGTCTTTGATACGATGAGCGAATTTGAACGGATTCAGAGCACCTGCTGCAGTACCTATCGAACCAAGCAGACTCGTGTTTGCAGAATTCATAGTAGAATTGCCGGTACTGTCGGTGCTCTGTCTCTGCGCCGGTTCGTATGCGATTTCATCCCCATCCCTGTTCGGGGAAGAGCTAGCGAGCAGCCCAACGATATCTTTAGGAGGAACTGCACTTGCGCGATCTCTCATGCTACCTTCAATAAACTTGCTAACAACGGTGGATCCTGTATCGGCAGAGTCGTGAGCCCGCATCCGTTGCTTCTTGGGGGGTGTCGGATAATCCTCGTTCGCCCTCGACTCTCCCGTCACCGTAGAAGCCAATCTTCGGTCGGACAATTTCCTCTTAGCCCTCTTGGGTGTTCCTGCCTCCTCGTCATCAGATTCGCTGTCAGAAGACGCAGGACGATAGGCGTGGTCGGCATCGGACTTTCTCTTCTTCCTGTAAGGCCCGGGACCCAGTTGACTAGTTGACTGCTCGCTCCCTGCAACGGATTCGAGTCTATCGAGGACTGCCTCCCCACTCTGAGTTTGAGCCTGACCTGTGCCGCCTAACGTTGCTGATGCCTCCTTTCTCCGAGCATAACTCTCTCGTCCCCTAATCCTCCTAATCTCCCTCTTCTCTTCCTCCGTAAGAATGCTCATCTGCCTACCCCGCTGCTCCTCCTCCCCCTCAGGCTCGTCAGGCTCTGTAGCATCGTCCTCATCGTCGTCGGGCTCAATGTCATCGTAAATATCTCTCCCCTCCGACTCCTTATTCAGATCAAACGTGGAGGTACTCATCCGAGCCCTCAAAGTCTCCCTCAACACCTAAATAGCCCGTTCAGTTAGACTCGACACAAAACCAATAAAAAACAAAGAGCGAGAAATGCTAGACTCGGGTAGTAGATTACTCACCTTCTGAGGCGTCGAGAGCATGTTGTCACCCATCTATAGATGGATTGGCAGATGAGCTGCCCCGGCTTTAATCGTGAAAGCGCAGCGCAACCTCCTTCGCGCACTCGCAGAATTTAGAAAGAAAAAAAAAAGGCGTGTTGTATCGTCAATACGCAGCGATGGAGAGGTGAACACCCGGCGGCGGCGGCGGCAGCGGATACCCACCGGTTGGTGGACAGGGTTATGGAGGAGGGAGGGGGGTGGTATTGCCGTGGGAGAAGCAGCGTGGAAGAGAGAGAAAGGAGAAGAGATGAGCAATGGAAAAATAAAATAAAAAACGGGTTTGTGCCTGCGAGCGAGGACAAATTTCACGTGATTTCGCTTTTTCCCTCTGTTTAGGAAACCGCCGTTTCGAGACGAGGAGGTGCGGAGAAAAACAAAACACCAGAGCGACAAGCAACGGAAGCACATCACAAAGCACGAAAGGTGGAGGTTTCCGTATGAAACCAGTTCTAGAATCGACTTTTTTAAGTACTTTCAGTCATTTTTATCTTTTTAAATTTGAATATAGGATGAGGTAAAACAAAAGCTAAAACAGGCACCAAAAAAAAAAGCTTATTTGACCACGAGAATTACAAGACAAGACAGTTCAGACAAGTAGAGTTGAATAATACCAACGATGAAAACAAAACTAAATAATGAAACCTAAACCTCCCTCAGATTTTCTAACATGATATCCCCCAATACTGTACTTTCCCCCTCCAATGAAATTGAATGGCCGTTATCGCAGACCAACCCATAAGACAATACCAAATCGAACAAAGAAAAAAGATGCCTTCGTGGTATAAATTACGGGTCATGAGAATGGAAACAGAAGCCTGAAAAAAAGCAGATTCATCAAAGCAAAACTCCTCCCGCTCCCAAAACTTGAAAAAACATCACGCGAACGAAACGGCGAGAAAGAATTTGGTAATGGCAAGTTTAAACTGCTACCTGCTGCCCCATCCAGCTTCCCTTCCCCAAGTAAACCCAGCTCAAAGAGACCAAGACAAAAAACAAATGGAAAAAGTTAAAAAGAACTTTGTTTGCGAGACGAGGAAAAAAGGGGAGCAAGTTAATAAGACAAACAGAGACTGGAAGTAATCCGTGGTCGCGATACGAACAATCTCCTAAAGAAGCAAGAAAAATATATCGACTTGAAAGGAAAAAAAAAGATGGCCTCCTATGGACAGATAAAGAAAATCGAAACAAAATCCGCAAGGAAATGTAGAGAGTAAGAATGATTGTAGTATAGCTGACGGTTTCGTAAAGGAGAATGTCAGACCCTGACTGAAGTTGTCCACAACCCGAAACGAGCCTTCCCCCACAATCCCAATGTACAGTTTCCGTACCCCAAACCAAGCAAATAAAATATCAAAAAAGTTAAAAAGGAAAAAAGTCGGGGTCGCCAACCAGGATATCATAAAAACACATGCAAAAACAAGAATCTCCAGATCAAGACAAAACAATGCACGCCGAAACATTAAATCCAATATGGGGGGGGGGGTTAGATATCACTCGCTACTGTTTAATCTTCTCCAGGCAGCCGGCGGACAATTTCAACACCATCGGCACGGCGGTAGCTCATCTTCAGCTTACCAAAATCGTAAGCATCGTCATCAACCTCGGGCTGTTGAGCGTATTGTGGGGGGTCGCTTCCGTAGGCAGCAGAGTTCGAACAAGGTCTGGAACGGTTCTGCATTGGACCTTCAACATGGGCATTGTTGAACACTCTTCCCCAAGGCCTCTTAGTCCCTCTGCCTTCTGATTCCTTCGCAGGCGCACTACCATTGGAGGGTCCCCAAGAATCGTTGGCTGGAGCCGGCGGTGCAGTATATTTTGGCTCGGGATAATAGGCAGGGAACTGGTTGGGATTTGGTGGTGGTGGAGGTTGAGACATCTGAGGCGGAGGAGGCCTTTGAGACGGCATAGGTGCATTTGCGTGAGGTGGGTAAGCGCTAGGTGAAGGCAATGCAGCAGGAGGATTTGTAGAATTGGGTGTAGTAGGTTGACTGTTCCAAAGTTTCGGCTCCAACGCTGGCAAGCCCAATGCCGGCAACCGAAGAGGGGGAAGTGAGTTGCTTGCAGATTGCGGTGGCGGTGCATGCTGCTGCGGCTGTTGCTGGGGTTGTTGTTGATGGTGATATTGTTGCGGGACAGGGGGACCAGGTTGGTAAGGCTGGTGTTGGTGTTGCTGGTGGCCGTAACCATTCTCCATCTGACCATTGTAAGGAGACGCTGCAGGCGTTCCAGGTCGATAATGTTGAGGGGGCGGTTGTTGGCGGTAAGCAGGATCAGAATCCCGTCTTGCACGGAATTCAGCGGAATCACGTCTAACATGATGAGGTTCATGCCTAGGTTGTTGTTGAACCTGTTGGTTGGGCAACGAAATCGAGTTCTCACGCGAATGATACGGCAGGGGTGCGCCATATGGGCTCTGCTGTGAGCGCGCAGACGGGGGCATATGAGGAGACGGATGATGCACATTATTTTGTGCATGGGGCTGCGGCGGATAACGAGATTGGATGTCCTGTCCATAGAGTTCTTGTGGTGGATGGACATGGGGCGGGGGTGGTGCGGGAGGTGCGGGAGCATGACCATTGCCACCAAAGGAAAGATGCTGATGCGCACTCTGACTTGGTGGTCCTGCAGGAGGTCCATAAGGAGGATAGCTCTGGTTAGGAGTCGAGTATCCATTTTCATGTCTCGGAACCTGTGGCATATCTCCCATGGCGGAAATCATAGAGGCATCAGATCCGCTTCTCTTCCTGCTAATGGAGTCAGAACGCTGCATTGGATGAGGCGTAGGTTGATGATATTGCGACGTATGTTGCGCCCTAATTGAGTTCTCAATATCATATTGGTCAGGCGTAGCTGCCCTCCTCGATGCCCTCAACATGGCAGTCTCATCCATATGACGGTCCTCACTGTCCCTGCTAGGCCTATCGCTCCTCCTTCTCATCCTAACATCCCTTCTAATTCTCACGCGGCAACCTTGCTCGGCCACAATCCTAGATAGAGCAGTGCTCTCTGCCAACCCAGGAAACTTCTTAGCGGAAAAGACCGTGAATGCCTTGGACTTAACATCCAACCTGTGGGTACAATATTCCCTTGGCTCCAATGGGTCCTGCGGAACGGGATATCCCTCCTCTTCCTTGGTCTCCTCGTAAAGGGCAAACCTGAGCCTGTATTTTCCCTCATGACGGACAGAAAGATCTGGGAAGATGAAATATCCAGCCGGGTTAGGGCGATCTAAATACGCCATGCCAGAAACCGGAACACCCGTCAAAACTGGGGCTGGCGCCGGGGCTGGCATTCCTCTTCCTTGAGCAATGGGGCGTGCCTGTTCAAGTGTAGCGAAAAGGAAAAAGTTGGAATTATGGGAAAAGGTTCTACCATCATCAGCCAAGTTTGCACAGCACAGGCCATACATATTCAACTTACACGTCAGTCTTTTCATGCCCCTCGAATAATCTCAACTCCACAACCGGCGGAGGATCAACCGGCCTACGGTCCGCGTGTGCTATACCCGTAGGCTGATCAGTAAACCGTTCTTCGTTACCAAAAATTGAGGTACAAACACTTGGCTCCTTGCCCACAGGCTCTCGCCCTTTCAGGTTGCTGGAGAACCTGCATGCGATATTCAAGTTTGGTGCCATTTTGGAGCGTACGACTGAATGTCGCTACCGTCTCCGGAATATCGTGAATACTAATGGTTTTTGGGCCACTCATTTTTGACTAAGTGCTCCCTACTAGTAGATGGTAAAATCTACTAAACTCTTCCATCCCGACAAAAGTTAGCGGCGAGCAAAAAAAAAAATTTACGGCCCGAACCGAACCCAAAAAAACGTACTTTTGGTTCTTTGATTGGATGAATCGAAACAGCCGGACCTGTATGCAGGCTCGAGATACCCAGTATCGAAGAAAAAAGACGAAAAATACTTAAACGAGAGTTAGACTTTTCTGTGAAGAGGCGGGTTATGTCAGCGGGCAAGTATTTACCAAGTCCCCTCGAATCCAAATATCAAGGAGAGCAAAGGCAAAACACCAAATTGGGATGAGAGAGCAGGTTTCAAAACCGTTCATCCCCAGGAACTGCGCAAGACCCACAAGTAAAGAAACAAGTTCACTCACTTTTGCCTTGATGCAAAGAGAAAAAAATAAAATAAAATAAAAATCCGATCCTACAGGCTTTCTTTATTTTCTTTCCCTCCTTCGATATTGATTTTTAAACAGTAAAAATCTGTAGAAACTCTCCCAAGTTTCCTGACTTCTTAATTTTCTTTCAAAAAAAAAAATCGTCCTTCTCCTTCAGGCGCCGGATTTCCGCGCGTCGCACACCTTCAGAATCCTGCTCCTCCTATCCCAGCCCGGCGATCAGTCACCTGGTATTCCTCGTAGTTTCGCAGCCGAAATTCTGAATTGAGCTCCGACGCGGAGATATTAATGGCCACCGTATAGAAATGATTGCGAACAGCCAGAGTTGATCAGAAGGCGGAAAACAGGGCCAAGATATATTTTGACGTCGCTAGTTAGCAACAAGTGAGCTACCGACACTTTTCTCTCCACTGAACAATGCTAGTCCAGGAGGAAAGCTGAGGTGCGTGGTAGGAGGTGGTGATTATCCGAGTTCGCGACTTACTCGACCCGTCGCATGCCTCGGTGGTGGTGGGATGGGGAAGATGGGAGGATCGAGAGAAGAGGAGGGTGTGAGGGAAGGAGTGAGAGCTCAGAAGAAGGGAAGGTGGTTGGAGTCGGGAGAGGACTGATGCAGACGGCAGCGGAGGCAGTAGGAGGAAAGGAAGGGGGTGTGTGTGTGTGTGTGGCAGTTAGGGTGGGAGAGATGAGAGGCGAGGATCACAGAGGGACCTGGAAATGTGGGTGTGAGTGAGTGAGAGGCTTGCTTCTTCTGCTTCTTCATACTGTACGAGTACTCTTTCACCATACCACATCAAGTGTTAACTGCGGCTAACCCCTAGACCGTCCAGTCCAAATGTGCACTGAGCAGACTTGGTACGGCAATTATTCTTACATATTTTCCACACGGAAACAGCAAAGGCGGATATCGCTCCTCTCCCAGCTGCCTTCTCCTGTTTTAGTAACTCATTACTTTCACTGCTTCCACCAACAGTTGGCCCCAGATATGTGTGGAGTGTATATCTCGCTCCTCTTCTTCCTACTCTGCCCGCTGCTGCTTCTGCTTCTGCTTCTGCTCCTTCATGTCCGTAAAAAAAATAAAAAAATAAAAAAATGAGAGACAGAATAGTACAACCAAGTACAAGTTTTTTTTTTTTTGTTAAATCCTAGAATTTATTTGCTTAAAGGTGCAAACCTCCGCTTTAAAGGCAAGTATCACAAAAAGACAAATACAAGCCCCCGTTTTGGTCCTGAGACATGTCGGTCAAAAACCTCCTCCGCAGGCCTAGGGAAAAACAAGCGACCCCAAGTCCCTCTGGTATGGGACCAACCGCACATCCAGCCCAAAGAAAGAACTCCACCACATGGCAGACCACTCAAACCAAGGCCAGCAGGAAGCCACAAGAAAACCCATACCGTACACCCAAAACAAAAAAAACACAAAAGAAATAAAACAAAAAAACTATTGGTGATAAACAACGCGTCCCATTTTGCCAGGCCCAGCCCCAGCCGGGCAGGAGGGTTCATTGGGTAACCCTGGTATCGTTCTGTCGTAAGAGGAGAGGCCTGGGCGTGCCAACCCACTTAAAAAATAATAACCGGGTGAACGGACAGTAAGGGCCGGAGGCAGTGCAATACCAACCCGAGTCGCCGAGAAAACAGCCGGGGGTGAAGACATTCGACTGATCTGAGTGGGGATTTCGACCAGAAGGAGGCAATAGTCATGACCCTCCACAAGGCTATGAAGGCGAGAGTGCCACCAGGGGAGGGAAGGTATAATCTTGTGGCAGTTAGATGCCAGCTACATTCGTGTTTAAAGTCCCAGGATGAAAAGGACCCCAAGCCTATGAAGCCCAAAAAGTTCGGTAAGGGGGATCGTGAGACTGGTGAT
>Ga0307509_10000484_pt1 | contig 67508 bp, 70 predicted proteins | sample 10_EM_MG_FD_202245 | JGI IMG/M metagenome (GOLD analysis project Ga0307509, IMG submission 202245) | Populus trichocarpa ectomycorrhiza microbial communities from riparian zone in the Pacific Northwest, United States - 10_EM | ecosystem: Host-associated > Plants > Roots > Unclassified | place...
TTGACCTTATGCGAATGTTCTCCCGAAAGGTTACCCTGCCTAGTAGAGTACCTCAAAGCTACTCGACAGTTGCCTAGGCCTTATCCTAGGTTTACCAGCTATTTGTATAAAGTATACGAGACCATACAACCTCTGGATACCTCTTGGTATACCATTTGGGCTAAGGTGATAGTGATTGTAGCTACCTATCGTAGGGTCGTTACAGCCTGGCAAGGCATCCTACGATACCCCTGCCTCCTTCAGGGTCATTGTTCTGCTCGAAACTCTCTCCAAGATACTGGAACGAGTCATCGCTTCACGTCTCTCCCTCCTGGCCAGGCATGTGGGCCTGCTTCACCCGCACCAGACAGGATCCCTCCCGGGTCTCTCCACTTTCAACGCCACATCTACCCTCACCCATGAGGTTCGCCTCCTCCAGAGACTTGGTTCCAAGGTCTCCTCTCTTTTCCTGGACATCAAGGGCGACTTCGACAATGTCGACCCCGGCCAGCTCACGTCGGCGCTGCGGGCTAAAGGGGCCCACAAATATCTTACTGCGTGGGTTGGCAGCTTCCTTACCAACCGCATGTGTAGGCTTCTCTTTCAAGGTTCCCCAAGAATATTTTCGCCGGTTGCCGTAGGTACCCCCCAGGGCTCCCCCATCTCCCCCCTCCTCTTTGTTATATATATTTCTCCATTACACCCTGTGATACCTAAGGGCATTGTAATCTCCTATGTGGATGATTTCGTAGTCACGGTCTCCTCCGCCTCCCACAGACGCAACGTTCAACTCCTTCAAGGCCACTACCGCTCCCTTTGCAGGATTGCAGTGCCCAGAGGCCTCAACTTCTCCGTCCCCAAGACTGAACTCATTCACTGGCGCACCCCTCAGGAACGCTCGCCTCCCTCAACGGCGGGAGTCCGGCTGGACGACTTGTACTTTTCCCCCAAGGACACGGTAAGGTGGCTAGGATACTGGTTCACACCCCCTCTCTCCTCGAGTGCCCATTTCAGCAAGAGGCTGTCCCTCGCCCAGGGCGCTTTCAACAGGATCAAAAGGCTCTCTCCTCCGGGGAAAGGTCTCCCTCCGTACCTCTGCCATAGGTTGGCCTCGTCCCTTCTCGCCCCTGTTCTCCTGTACGGCTCAGACCTCTACACTCCCCTCGTGGGGATGCAGGATAAGTGAGACGTCTTTTGGCATCGTGTCCAGAGATGGGTCACCAACTGCTTCTCCTCCACCCCGGTCCCCATACTGGCCATCGAGTCTTGCCTCCCCCCTCTCGTCCTCCTCATAGAACACCGACAACGCATGGCGGCCCTAAGGATGGTCTGCTCTCCGCCCGAAATCAATCCTGCGTCGGCCAGGCTCCACAAATCGGTCCCAAACCGGTCTTCTTACCGCTCCCCGCTCTGTCATCGCTACCTGCTGGTCAAGTTGAACCCCGCCTACCGCCCCCTTATGTGGAAGACACCCCAGGTGACGATCCGCAAACACCTTCCCATCGATGAGATCGCTCACAGGACGCTTCCCCTGCTTAAAAACAGGCTTTTCTTTCCTTCGCACAACCGTCAACTGGTCCCTACCCTATTCATCCCCCCGGTGGACGCTCCCTCGGACTCGTACACCGCCCTCAGAAAAGAATCCCGGGCGATCCTCCACAGGCAGTGGTGCTCGCTCGCTCCTCCTCCCCCAAGCTATCCTTACCCACCTTCGCTCAAGCCCCACCCCTTCATGGGCCTCCCCAAGTTCATGGCCGGTCGCTTCCATCAGATGCGGTCTGGCAAAAGCTACCTTGCAGCCCACCCTTCCTGGTTTAATCGGGACACTCCCTCTCTCTGCCCCAGGTGCCGCGCCTCGGCTGAAACCTTTGAGCATGCCATCCTCCACTGCAGGGCCCGTCGCCGCCTGAAGGAGAGTCTCCTCCCGACCCTCACCTCGCTTGACGCCGCCTCGCCCCTATGGTCCTCCGATCACGATATCGCCGCCCTTTCTCAATTTATTACACTCATGGCCACCGGTTTCCCGCCCGACATGTTCCCCCCGAGCCCTGCTTCCAGTACTGCCCACAGCCCTGTTCCCTCCCCTTCCTTCTCCCCCTCGCCCCGCTTCAGGTTTTCTCCCGTGGAGGATGTTTGATTTGTTTTGGGTTTTTTTTTACTTTTCTGTTTAAGACGGGGATCGTGAGATCTGTTGGTTTTGGATATTTCTATACTGGTTTATGATGTTTTCCCTTGGTTGGTTATCGCGTCATGGTTTGGCTACGCTTTGGAGAACTGGGTGGTTAGGATTTTCTTTTGTTAGTTGTTTTATTATAGGTTTTGTTTACGCCATAGCTTACCGCTGCATGCGAGTTCTTTGTACCTTTAAACAAACGAATACATGACTTCAACAAAAAATCTCTCTTCCTTCTCCGTCTTGTCTCTTCTTTCTTTTTCTCACTCAATCCTCTTCTTTTTCAACAAGCAATGTAAGCCTTTCGCTTTCTCCGGTGACCGCTCTCCTTTTTTGAACCTGTGGAACTACTGGCTTCCACTCCTTCCCACCCGATAGCTCTCAACAGGAAGGAAGGGGAAAACGAGTGGGGGGAGAAAACATTTTCGTAGGCTTGCGCGGCCTTTGATTAGTGCGTATTATATGTATACCACAGCGGCCTCGGAGTGCGGGTATTGAACTGCAATTTCCAACACCAGACCCAACACAAGCACTGAGTGACACCCTATGATGCTCCCACTAGCCGATCTCTGTGCAGATGCAACTACAGAGCCATATGAAGTAGTAGATCGAGCTTCGATAGTAATTCACCCCTAATGAATTAGTATCCCCAAAGCATGGAATCAAATTCCTTCCTATTAAAAGAACCCATCCCACCTAGCCTCCCGAAGGCACGAGCAGTCCACTCCAACTCAAACTATCAAAAATCATCCCTGAGCCGCTCATGAAGAGCCAACATGCCACCAATTCAGTCTCTGAGTCTTACTTTACCTAGTAGAGTACATACAGCATGATACTTACCAAGCCGCCCGGCATGGGATAAGTACGGCGGTGCGTATGATAGTTTGACCAATCATCCGGGCGAAAATCGACTAACTGACCAACTGCATCTACTGTAAGACAGGACCCTCGACTAATTGCACACTTACTCCTGGAACATCAAAGGGCCCTTCTTCGGGGGTGCTGGCTGATATGCGGCAAGCACGGGCGGAAGTGTGATGCTATGCGTGTTTTCCCATAGAGTCGCACCGCCGTTACCGGTACCTTTTCTCGAAGGCTTGCCCTAAGTTAATCACTACTAACTCACACATTTTCTCAAGGGCTGCCTACGACACCGGGGCTTGCGCGAATTCTCATGCCTCAAGATATCAAAAGAGAAGGGTTTTGCCCAGCCGGGGGTGTTTGATCACAAAGTCGCTCAATCAAGAGTGAAGGAAGCAATAGCATTTCTGAACGAAAGGCGCTTGTAGTTTATGCTGCTACTGAACTTAATTGCTTGTTCGTTTTCAGCAATGTACGTTAGGTTAAATAGATTGTAATACCGGTTTGGGCTTTGGGCTCTAGATGGTTGGCCTTCTAGCGAGTGACCTGCGGTGACTAGATACTTTACCGGAGGGTTCAAGTTCCGGCGTAACCTTGTCAGGAAGGGTATGTCGTGGACTATAGGAAACAACGGCGTTTTCAAATCGATTTATCAATCTAAAAGGTCACTGCTTTGGGAAAGTGTCTAGGAGGATCGCAGAATAAAAAGGGGGAGTCGGGCTCCAGAATTTTATTGTAATTTCGAGCTTAATTACTACGCTAAAAGGTGGTCAATCGGATACCCTTCCCACACGGCACCGAAACCTCTCCGAGTCCACTCCATCCCCAATACAAAAGCCCACAAAAGCAGGGAATCCGTCAAGGCAAAGAAACCGAAACAAATATCCCGCCTAAATCCCAGCCATGGTAGGTAGATAGAAGTAAAGGGTGACGAGACGGCTACGGAGAAATGAGGGCAAAATAGCCTCTCTAAAGAAAATCATCGTCTGCACCGTTGCCATCCGTGGCATCTTCATCTTCGCCACCAGCAAAATCGTCGTTATAATCGTGACCTGCCATAAAGGCCCTCCCAAGAGCTCTGCTAGAGTGAGCAGGATGTGGAGGGTCTGGATGTACTTCAAGTTCGCTTCCAATTCCATTCATGTAGATTCCCATGGTTTTTATAGCATCGTCTATTGAACTGAGTTAGCGACAAACTGTATAGGGGAGGGCCAATAAATAACCCACTTATGCAAGTCCATTTAACGTTCTCCTCTTCCAATCTCGCCAAAATCCCAATCTCTTCCCAAGACTCCCCATCTCGACACATTCCTTCCCTAAATCTCACCGTTCTTTGCCAACCCTGTTCTTTGATAGTCCTTGCCCTTTTCAGCCTCTTCTGGTCTTCTTGATACTCGGCACTACTGACAGCACCTGCACTACTGATATCCTTAGTCTTATTCTTTGACAGCTCCTCCCTCAAGTTCAACTGAACGGCCTCCCTGAACGCTCTCTCTCCATTTTGCTTTCTCACTTGTTTGACAGTCTGTTCAAGGGCAATACGATCTATGTGGAAGGGGGCCCCGCTGCGCGAAAAACACAAACCACCACCACGGCCTCCAAGATCAGTCTTTACTCCTTCTTCATTAAGTTTAGACTTCTCTGACTCATGGAGGAACAAATCACGGCAAAGGTAAGGTGCATGGACTTCGAGGTATTGGAGATTCCTTCCATATGCCCTAAGAAGTGGGCAGAGGTGAACCGGCAAAGGGTTTTCCTCTCCAGTTGGGGCAAGGGGTTGGTAGCTCTCGAGCTGATCCTTCGCCTGCCGGGCGGAGCGATGGCGGAAGGGTATATGGAGTGTAAAATGTGTCAGATTCGGGAGGGCAAGCGGCAGAAGCACAGATAATGCTAGGAGACCATGTAAGCAATAAAAACGATAGTTATAGATTAGAGAGCAAACGGTACCTTCATAGCTTAAGCCAACAATATTTCTCAACTCCAGCCGCTTCAGGCATGCTGCACGAGTGAGGGCACCCATAAGCACCGAGTCATTCAACTCCGGGGCAGAATTCACCACCAGTCTGGTCACCTTTCCTAGTCCCTTGAGATCATCCTCACCAAACTCCACATGCTTCGCCCATTGGGACGCAGGGCTCCCCGGGTTGTGTAAAATCTCTACTTCCCGTAAATCGGGAAAGCTAGACCCATTGAAAATTCCAGACCAAAACTTTGCATTGGGATTACAGCCAGAACCCAAGCGACCCCAGGACTCAAGGGGAGCGCGGCGGCCCGGTATCACCTGATGAAAGGAAGGGCGGGCAGGAGGCCCTGAAGCACTGCCCGAGGAAACCGAGGGAAAACCTACTGCAAGAATGAGAGTGGAGACACGAGGAAATGTTTCCAGCTCAAAGGAGGTCAAGGGCTGTGCATTGCAGGAGCCGTTAAAGATATTAAGGGTAATGCTGACGCTTGGGCAATATCTATGTTATCAGAGTTAGCCTTGTGCAGACAGCTGAGAGCTTGGAATGTGATGAATGACGCTGATCTCCGAGCATGTTTTGGCCGAGGCTCATTTTAGGTTCACTTTGAAATCAACAACAAACAAAATGCTCCAATAAACGTACCTTCCAAGAGCTCCAATCATTCTAGAGAGCATTACCGCAGTTGGCCTATTGTGGCTCGGGCTCTCGGACTCGCTTGCATTGGGATCGATAGTTAAATGTAAGGTGACCACATGTTTGCTGACCGCACCTTCCCCGGATTTATCAAAGCACGCAACATCATTCAGAGTACGGATGAACAAAGTCAACCTTTCATAGCTGGTGACCTTGGCATGCCGATACAAAGGAGACTGGACCGAAGTATACAGTGCCCTGTTAACCCTAGCAACACGAGTCAAATCCCCGTATGGCAAGGAACGATAGATTTGTTCGCTACAGAATCTCTTAGTTAGCTATAACTCCCAGGGTAGGGGGAGGTATTGACAGACGATATCTCTGTGGGAAGAGTACACAGTGGACTGCCTTCGCTAGGAGAGGGGGGGGAATAATGGTTGTAAGGATTGCGGTACATATTGGGAATTGATTTATCTGGTATCAAGCTCCGCTGACGGGTTGAGAGACAAACAATACCGAGCACAAAGGAACACCGGTAGCAGCACGCAAGGTACCGAATACTTTTAGATGGGCGGTAAGAGGTAGTGGGCTGAAAACAAGGGACGAGGGGTTAGGGGTGATGAGCGGAGTTGGAGGAGGAGGAGGAGGAGGGCAGAGCGGGGAGAGGAGCACGAAGGCGAGCGAGGAGGGGTAATGATGACGCCGCAACAAGGCGTTGCTGGTACAGTATGATAAGTCAAGAAAGCGAAAAAAGGTTGAAGGCTGAGTTTCAGCGTTCAACAGTACAAATGAGCGGGGAGGAGCTAGCTACGGGTATGAGTGACTTTGCCCTGAACATTCCTGAAGAAAATGGGGGAAGCAGTGAGCATGCAATCCTGCTGTGCTCCAATCCTGGAAAAAGCCTTCATACTTATGATACTTGCCCCGTGCGCTTGGGCCCTAACAACAACCAGGACGAAAGCCAGGGGTGCGTACAGTAATGCGCGGTGCGCTCGCTTCCCAGCAGAGCCTCATCCAGGAAGGCTGAAGCAATCGAATTGGTTCGCCTAAAGGGTCTGATGGAGCAGAGACTTGGCATTTCTGCCTTATTTTCAAAGCCCAATTTATCAAAGACTGTTACCGTACTGTAACCAAGTGAGCCTTCCGCTAGAAATTCATCACTCCACAGTTGACAAGAGTGGGCAGAGAAGACAATACAGTACCGTACTGTACCGGCACTTAAAAACCCCAAAAAACCCCTACTGACTATCCCTATCTTACTTGAGTACTCGTACATGGCTCCTGTTGGTGTTTGGAACAAGCTGCCAACACAACTTACCGGTGCTACACTAGGATGCGGAAGCAGTTTTCTCCTCCTTCTATTCCGTGATGTTTCAACTTGGTCCTTCCTGCTCTCGCAGTCCCGGCAAACTACCGGTACCACACGGTACTGTACGAAAGAAGCTACGGTACACAAAGACTCTTTAGGAAAATGCGCGAGAGCCTAATTAGCACAGTACCGGTACCCGACTACTCGTACTCGTACAGCACACTCACCCAACTTTCCCGGCTGCCGGAGAAACAGTACCGTAGCCCATGATTTGCATAGAGTGCGGTAGGTCATCAATCCGTTCCTGACTCACTACCGGCACCGTAATCAGCACCTGCATGTAAAACGCGTCTAGGCGCGTGAGTCAACCATTTATCAAGTCCCCTCGATTAGAGCCCGAGCTCGCAGATCACGGATGGCAACAAACGCTTCTAGATTGCGGGGTTGGTGGCAAGTATTTTGTAGGATAACTACAGTACAGGAGCAGCATTAGTACGGCCTTCTTCACAAAACTTGAGCTTGATCAGGGTCGCCTGGGGCCTGCTGCCTCTCAACTGCCAAGTGCAAAGTGAGTAACCCTGCCTTGAGTGCCTAACCGAGGCTGTGAGTGATGTCTTATGATCAAACGCTGTGCGATCATCGGATGCGGTTGCATTGCATGATATTTGGATAGTGAACCCGTTCTCTACGGCATGATACCCGCTCATCTCTGTCAAGAATGCCTTCGCAAGCCAAATACCGGTACCAATATTTAGTGAGGCCCCAGAAAGATACGCACATAGGCTAGCCGAGGAATTCTTAGCAAATACGCATGAGCGAAGGCCACAGAAAGACGCTCTGGTGCATAGAAAGTTCGGATGAGAAGTGATTCCTGCGGAATTTTAGGCCGACAGGGCTTTGGGATGCCCATATTCTAGTGGCCTGCAGACAACCAAGGACGGTAGGTGTGGAATAAGTTACCGATCAGGACGCTAGCTTCCGGGGCCGGGCGTTTGTCCAAAGAGCCCTGAACGCATGCCAGTATGGTATAATAACAGCCTTGCTGCTGAGGACTTCCGCACACAAAACTACAATCCAATTTCCCCTCCAGCGTCCGGCTATCCAGCACAGACCAGAAGCGATCTCGAGGGATGTAAAGCGCTCGAGTAGGTGGGGAAGGGGGATTGTGAGGAATAATGCTTTTAGCCTGTTTGCCATCCATTGTGTAGTCATCAGAGTGGGGGAGAGCGAATGTCGGTGAGCACCATAGCACTGGCACTGTAGGCCCCAGTAGGGCCCAAAAGCCACAGGAGTCGGTACCTTATTGACTCGCGAAGAGTAAAACGTGGAATGGTGCTCCCAGAGGTGCCGACCGAGCTGCGTCCATGGCATAAAAACTGGTTCTTAAAAGAATGGTATTCAGGTTTTCTCCACTGCATTGATCAAAACCTAAGGATCACCAATTCCGCAAAAACTGAAGGAATAGAAAAATGTGCTATGTCGTCGGGCTTTCCTCCTCTGGTAAGGTCAGGTGTTTTTTTCTTTTTGTATGTCTCCCAAAGAGGCTGAGCAGCTTTTTTTTTGGAGCGCTTTTCGCTCATTTTCCAAAGTCGGGAATTCCGAACTACCTAGCACGTCGACCGATTATTACAGTTTCTGCAATAAACCCTAAAGTTGTGCAAGAATTAGCACAAGTATGATGGTTCGAGGATTCGTTGGCCGGCGCCCACGTTTTCGCTTCACTACCTGTGACCGAGTAACTTAATGGAACAAGGTATCATACAAAAGGTGCTAGGAAGTGGTAGAGAATCATCGGGGGGGAACATTCTGGAAACCGTTCTCTTAGGGGGTAGCTTAATTGCCCAGGAACTCCCTCTCGAATATGCTCAACTTTTGTGTGTAAATTTTGGTGGAACTTGGCAGATAAATTCCTTGACTAACTCCCTCTGTGACAGTGGGAGAAGAAAAAAATGGGAAAAGGGAGAGAATTACAAGTAGTGTTATTAGCGCGCAGGCTCCGTTTCAGAAAAGAAATATGAGTGACCGTGGGTGGAAAAGTGGAATCAGTAGGGGCTAGCGGGACGCAATGGTGAGGTCTGAACACTTCAGATCTGTTACAATATAGATCGGGAGTCGCTCTTATCTACCGTTTCGTTGACCTTTGTACCGTACTTGCTTGATACCGGTGCCGGTACTAATACTCATACTGGGCTATGTTTCTTTCTCTTGCTGTAGGAGCGCATATCATACGTGTATGCCGCGTATTCCTACACTCTGATGATTTCCTTATGCCTGCATATAACTTAGTGCCTACCCTCCATTTCTTTCTCTCTTCCTTCTTTCTCATATTTTCTTCTTCTACGAACTTTCCCTTTCCCCTTTGAATCAAAAGGATCACTCACCAAAACTCCGCTAATCTCGTTCGCTGCACATAGAACGATTCGTAACAAGATCCACAAATTTCTCCGACCAGAACCTTTATTACGAATCTAGCAACGCTTCCCCGATCACCATATCTCATTCGGTTCCTCGAGCAATCTACGTAACCTGTGACCACCACCCTCCATCCTTTTTCCTCCTCCTTGAATTATGGGAATCCGCTAGCATGTGCAGGAGTCCCACCGTTAGCTCCTGACCCCCTGCCGGAACCCTCTTACCGAATACTAATCTCCGGTATCTCTTGGTTTTTCCCTGAGGGAGTTTGGGATTTTTGGTATCATCCGTATGGTACACCGGATACAGTAGCTAGATGTTAATATTGGTAGTTTGACGCATCCTGTGCCCATAATTGGGAACCGGGAAACTATCTCTATTGTATCAGTCAGGATTTTGGGCGAGCAGGCTCTAGGAATTTAGTACATGTCCGAGCTACTGGTCAGGTGGAAGATCCTGATCAAGTGAGGGGTGCAAGATCGTCGGATAGTTAATACTGCGCCTGAGCACCCTTACTACATGGGCAGCACTGGCACCAGTTTCCCAGGTGAGGCCCGGTGGGCTATCTATTTGCTGGGGCAGCTGCCCTCAAGCCCTCCACGCCTTCTACATAGAACATGAGGAGCATCTTTGAGATGAGTTGAGGGCTATTCAAACATCCTCGAATTGCTAAAGAGAACGGTGCCGTAGGACAAACTTATAGGATACAGTTCTGAGGATAGAGACTTTGGATCGAGATATCTAGAGCTCCGAGGTCTAGTACTGACAGAACCCCCCACAGTCACACACACACCTTATTACTTTATCCCACATTATTTCATGAGAACGCTAGTCTACCGGGTTCTCGTAGGGTCGGTCTCCGATTATTACCTTCCGCATCGTAGTCAAGGTGTCGGCGGATATCCGTATTTATAGGCGAGATGCCTCCAACAAATGGCGAAGTGCATTGATATCCCCAACGCCACGGCGGAGGAATCGTGCTCTCGCGCCCATTCAAGGCAGCACCCGCACAGAAATAGGCACGGGAACCAGGATTCTCACTATGCAGTATGACCACATTACAAGTCTTGAGTTACCCCGCCCGCACCGGAGATCGGGCACGGGTGCCTGTTATAATCAAACTCCACAAACTTGGATACTTTCTCCAATGGATTACTTTACTCCTCTGTCTGAATTCTCACTCAAGGGCATTATTTTATCCTGTGTTCAGCGGATGATGACCGGGGGGGGGAGGGATTGTCACTGGCAGGCAAGAAATGAAGGTTCATGATTGCGGAATTTCTTATCCTAACTATCAAAACGTGACTTATAAAAGATGCTACCCTGGGATTACTTTCATTGCTACTTAGGCACTGCCGCCGGCCGAGGCGGGTACTCCGAGCCCACTGCTTCCGTGCTGCTTCTATCCGGGAGCGTTTCAGGTCAGAACACTGCTGCGAGAGAGAACAGGCCGGCTAAACTTACTCAATGGTATGACATGCCTTCCCACTCTGCATGAGTACAAAGAACCCAATACACGGCGCGACAAGCAAGGGTGAAACACCTCTGTTTGCGGGCCGCAGCCAATCTTCACCTTTCCCGGTAGATTTCATTACTAACGTATATCAATCCCGCCGTTGCACAGTACCCGATAGTAGAGAATCTACCGTATCCGGCATTCTGAATTCGCAGATGCTTTTTGTCCCCCGAATCAAACGAACTAAGTCGACTTTTCCTAAAAAATAAATAAATATCTTTTCTTTCATTTTTGTTCTGCTACCCCGCCGATCGCGGACCTTACCCTTACGGGCATGGTCTAGAGTCGGATTCTACCACCTCGCAGCAGATCTGATTTTTGAGCTACAGCCCTACTATGACGGGGCTTAAGGTCTTCATCAGTCTCCCAGTTCCTGTAGGGCAGGATTCCTTAAATCTCCTACCCTACGTGACGGATTGTTCAATAATAACTCGTTTTCAGAGGAATCGAACGCCTGGGCTCCCGCTAAATTGCACAGGAGGTTAATAGTTTCTTGACATTTTAACCACTGCGCCAGCTAGGTATTTTCACATCATACCAATCCGGGAACGAATACTTATCCTGATGGCTTTGGATTTCTTCTCGCTCGAGGTTGAGGACAATGATGTTACAATATTTGTTGAATATTTAATGCATTGCGGGAACAGAGGTTTCCTTAAGAGAAGGAAGATTATAAAAATCAATCACTGATAGGGAGTGGCAGGCAGGGTAAATTTAGCTTTGCTAGCAGGGCGGCAATCGCCGCCGGAATATGAAAGATGGGAAAAAGGAAGGTTTGACTGTTGGAAAGAGTGGATTTGGAGAGCTGTGGGCTACAGATGACGATACAGCTGAAGGCCATTCAGCATCCAAGATTGATAAGTTGATAGCAAGTAAGCGGGACACCACCTAATTCATAACTCACTATAACCTGGCTCAGAGCACCATCATAGCGCTCAACTTTTTCAAGTTAGATCTCAAGGGCACTTCAGATCTTATACGAAGCTAAAGGCAGTAAGCAGAGTGGAACCCCGCCCGACAAGTAAGGGGAATTTCGTAATGGGAACACCTCGTTATTCAAGTCACTGTCATGCTTGAAAGTGAGCACAATGATACCAACATCGGCTCCTTGGGAGTTGGAAACGATTTTCTTCTTGTGCACTGGTCTAAGAGTTTGTGACCTTCAGCTAATAACCCTAATACACAACTACAGACACGATACCTGCTGACGCTATGCCTCTCCTCTTCTTTCACATTCTCGTGTTTGAACGAGCGGGTTAAAAAAATACCGGCTATCATATAAATTGCGGCACGCACTATTTCGAGAAGTACAAATATCAATTCAATAGAGAGATATCATGACATTAGAATACGTGAATCGTTAATATCAAAAGAAAGGAGAGGAGAAGAGATAAAAACTCATAGCCACCTCCCTTCTACACAAAGGAGGAGTAACATGTCTGCACCAGCCCACAGGGGTAAAAGAAATGACCGAACAGCCAGAAAAAGACAACAAGACAAAGGTGCACGGCAGATTATTTCACCAGTAATAGGGAGAATGTCATCCATCGGTGCTATATAAACTGTTTCGAATGCCCATAGCACAGTACCCCACAAACGCTCCCTAAACGAAAAACGAGAAGAAACACAAAGGTCTGTACTTCCACCCCCTAAGTGAAACCACCACCACCACACCCCACAGTCCCTTCAATTTCACCTCCATTATACAAGTTCATACAGATGGATATATATGGGCAGATTATTTGCAGCCGGGCGCCTGATACCCCGTAAGCACTTTGGTATTTGAAGTACATAGCAGGCTTTTTTTCTTCCCCCTCCTCCTTCTGTACGTATGGCTTTCGGGTGGAGCGAGAGAGAACGACATACATAGCACGATAATATTATTATGCAAGATATTATTACGATTTTTTCTCAGTATCATATATTGTACTAACTTAGATATAGAACGAAACTGTAACCTTTTTATATTTACTAGTGTAGGTGGTGTGCACTACGGGGCATATAGTATATCGTATGTGCGGAAAACGGGAGCAAAAAGAAAGCTATGACCCAACTCAACATGATCGACATCGTTCTTGAAAAGGGATCGTCCAGAGTATTGGTATAATTGGAATTTTTTTTAAAAGGTTCGGCCAGTCTTCCTCATCCCGGACGCTTTGGGACCACTCAGGACGGGTTGGTGGACTCCTTTGCGGTTCATACAATCACCCATGCACGGAGCTCCCACTATCCAAAAACCTTAAGTATGGCGTGATATCTGTGGGGATTTAATTTTAAAGAGGAGCGAGTGATACTCCATGACTGTCACACAACAAGCACAAACCCCGCCCTTCCTACGCCCAAAGTCCGACAACAAACAAGCACACCCAGGGATCTCGATCACAACCCCCTCCCCCCTCCCCCCTCCCCCCCTAAACATATAGAACCTCACTCGTCAGCCCCAAATAATACAGCGTATTCATCCTGACAGGATTTAACACCGGCACATCATGCACAAACTCTACATCGACGTAATTCACAATGAAGCACGTCCATAGTTTGCTTGCCCCGTTCTTGTGGAAGTCGTTCCAACGGTTGAATTCGCCGATGCTGACACAACGTAGTGACTTGTTCCGCGCGATCATGTTGGGTGAGTGGAGGCCGATCAGAGCCTCCGCGTCGGCTTTGCGATCGCGGTAGGTCTTTGACTTGAGGAAGGTTGATGTGTCGTGCGCGAGGGAGTCATAGGACGTGTCGTAGAGGTTGCGCCGCACGGTGCGGAGATGGATAGTCTCTAGGGTTTCGGGGGTTGGGCCAGTGAGGGAATAAAGGGGGGTTACCGTCTGTTCGTTGTTAGTTCAGCAAAGAGAATTCACCCTGGGGGGGGGGTACCCAATCAGGATCAGCCGCTTCCCCGCAAAGGCCCAACTCCCAAAGTTTCAAATCTGAGCGGATCCGCGTAATGTTTTCGGCAGAGAGGAAGTGCTCCTTTGCGTCTATCACTAGTCTCCTCAAGGAGCCTGCATGATGGAAAATGCTATCAAAAACGTTCTGCAACTCCTCCGCGTTCTCAATGCATTCCAGTAGCAAATACAGGTTCTTCAACCCCTTGAAGGACTGAATGAACTGCACCAGTCCCTGCGGCTGAGTCTTATATTGTATATCAAACGTCTTGATACTCAGCGAATCTCCCTTCGCCGCCAACGCATTCAGCACCTGGTCCACGGACGAGCAACCGCGCATGGTTAGGTACGTCAACGCTGAGATGTCGATTATCTGCGTAAGCAAGGGTGCCATATCTACCAGTGGGATATCCCAGAGAGCCAAGTCTTTCAATTTCATCTGGCGCTTCCGTCCCGGCACTAGACTCCCGGCACTGGCTCCTTCATCTTTAGGTTTCTCCAAGAGCTTTTTGAATATTTTCTTAGCTATCGGTAGGAATGTCGGCGACTCTTCGGTACTACCTTCGCCGTTGAATATTGAGGCGCCGTCGTGGCGGATCATGTCTTCTACTAACTCGTCAAAGTTGCTTAGCGAGAAGGTTAGTGCGGTGATGGACTGCCAGTTTAGGTCTATCAAGCGCCCAAATGACATCATGCTATCATATCGCGCAAAGTTCTGCCAGCAGAGGTTCTTCAAGTTGGCAAAGCGGAAGGTGGACTCGGACCATTGGCGGTCAAAAGTGCAATTTCCGTCGTACAGGTCTAGCGATTGGATGTTCGGTTGGTACTTCATGAGTTTCTCCATAACTCTCCAGGAGAAGGAAACATCGACATCCCATCTAAAAGGGTCAGCCCAGAGCAAACAAACGACCCGTCAATCATTCCTTCAGCCATTCCCCTCCATCCTTAGTGTTATCCCACCACCGGTCAAAACAAGAGAAGAAACGTACATAAAATGTTCCAGCGCTCCCCTCGGTATCCTCTCCAGTAAAATGCCTAACAACAAGCATGTATTCACCACCGCAGGAGAGAAGATATCATTCTTGATACCGGCACGATGTATCGGTTCCGTCCCCGTCTGATGTCCACCATTCCAGTGCCCACGCACGGTGATTCGGCGGATATGCTCGATGCCCGAATTGTACTCGTATAGGAAGCAGCTCAGCATGACGGGGTCGAGGGTGTGGCCGCGAATGGGCGTCGTACGGATCACCACATCGGAGTAAAGGAGAGGCGTCGCAATGAGACGGAAGGCCTTGCATACTGTGCAGAGAGCAGCTAAGCGGCTTGGTACTTGGGGCAGCTGTAAATCGTGAATCTGGTGGTCGCGGTGTTGCAGGGAGGGGAGGACTGGCGGGGTACCTACTCCTTTGATTATCTGGGTAAGTATCTCGACAGGGAGATCCTTGATTTGAACCATTCTTTTAACCGTTTTCTTTGTTTTGCCTTTGTTCCGGTAGGGTTTCGGTCGGTTGGTGATTTGGTATGGCGGGGCTGGGTTGGTGTGGTGGGGGTGGGTGGCTGGTGTTTCGTCTCGCAAACGAAGCTTGCCCTGAGACAAGACATGGGCTGTATGGCGTGGGTATTCATACTTGTACTGGCATTGTATTAGCGATAATAGAACCGAAATAATAAGTCCAGAGACAACGAGCTCAACCACAATTCCCTACCACACTCAACCATCACAATATTATACCACAACTCAATTCAATGCCACGGTTCAAAATAGAAGGTCATATTGCTAGATCCCATGCTCCCAGAGCGAAGGAGGGACATAAATATTTAGGCCTTAGTATGAATACCATAGTTGTAGTTGTAACTGTAATCACTGCGGTGGTTATCATGATGGCTGGATTTTGCGGGGGATCGTGGCTGCGCCAGTTGCCTCCTCGCCGCGAGTAGAGTAAGTTACAAGTATTACTGTAGGGCTATGTGGTTGATTCCTGGGCAAACCAGTTGCACTTTGTTTTGTTCTGCCCTTACTTCTCCACCTCCGCATTTTATGATACGCCTAGCTGCCTACTGATAGTACGAGTATAGTACTTGTATCACACCATGGCAAGTTTTTAAATATTATCTTAGACTACCGGCATGCGGAGATTTCAATCTGGAATACCGGCGGTCATCCTTGGCGCCAGGTTGCCGTGGTTGTGCCCTGTGCTTCACATCTTGAATTGCTTCCGACTTCCCAGTGTGTTGATGGCCTTGGGCATAAGATCTTCTTCAGGTTGAGGTGGAAATACCGGCAATCTACAGCATAGTATTGGCCCATTGGCTGTAACCTTGCTGAGGTGTTTTTAGGATGGCGTGCCTAGTGTCAAGATTCTACTTCACTACACTCATGATGCCAGACGGCCTCTGAGAGGCATTATTGATGCCCGTGTTCCTTTGCATTACCCTGTCTTACTTCAAAATTGACAGGCGTCATGGCACCGGCTTGCAAATGCTTTCATCCAGTTCTTCACAGCGCTCATAGCTCAAGGCTTGAGATATGGCACTGCAATAATCTTACTTATACTATACATCTACAAACTCAAAACTCGTCTTTCGGATACTGCAGTGCTCGTAAACGCCGTACCTAGGATCTATGAAAGCTTTAGCTTGGAACCCAACATCAAGATCCCGCAGGTAGTATCAATGCTACCACTGCTATCCGCTATCCAGCTTCATCCTTCCATCCATCCACCGGTATTCCTCAGGTACCCACTCCCAGCAGACTCACCCGGAATACCCGGGTGGGGCGACGGATGCGACATAATATTACCATTGGGCACTGTAGTAGCTCGCTAACTAACTTGACTAACCGACCTAACAATCTACCCAACATAACTCCAATGATGAAACCTCTCTAAAGCAGATAAGCAATCCCGGACTCTCAGCCGTAAGAAATGAAACGAAAGGAAAGGAGATAGAATATAAAGAAAAAAGTAAAGCAATGGAATCAAAATATCTTTGCAAAAGTCAGCCTCTGCTTCCCCGCCAATAAAAGATAGATGGAGGAAAAACCCACCACCCCGCCAATAAATAACCTCTCCTCCTCCCTCTTAACCCAAGCCGCAATCGCAGTAGCACTACTCGCCAAGGCAGCACGATTCGCACCAGCCGCCGCAACGCAGTACAATTCGAACGTGGGCGTAACCCATGACAGCGAGACCGAGGAACTGCGTACGCAATGGTGAACCTTTAGGAGTGCGTTTTTGGCATGGACTGCGGCGTGGAGGCGTTGGTAGAGGTTCATCAGTCTGCGCCGCGCGATAACGGTATAAAAATGTGGCTCGAGAGAAGGCATGGTGAATTGGACGTTATTTTTGGATCTGTAGAGAAAGTGTCGGATAGCTGTTCCTGGAGAGAGGACATCGGTTGTTGTGTAGCGGCCATTGCTAACGGCTTCTTCGATCACTTTTATACTACCGGCTTTTTCGAGTTGCTGTTTGACGGTGTTAAAACTCGCTCCAGCGATAATGGGGGAGACGGATGTATATATACCTCAACAACAACCTCCTTCATCTCCCTCATTTCAAAGAACGCGTCTTTATCAGCACTAATGAGTACCACCGCCACTTCCTTCCTAAAAAAATGTATGTAGGCATGCAAAAACCCCTTGCTATTGAACTTTGGCAAACAAATTGGCGTCCAATGCTCCCCGCCGTCGCGGAAGGTAGTAGCGTTAAATAGCATTGAGAAAAGCAGCTGCAAGTCCGGGGGGTGTAGCGAATGCCTCTTCGGCCGTAATACCGAGACCATTCTGCCATCCGCGATGACGAGACCATATAGGAGGCTCGGAGAGCGATGTTTGAGAAGGATGGAGTTTATCTTCTCCCGATGTGATTTCCTCATTTTAACGCATTCTAGAGCTGATAGGAGGACCTGCGGAGATCCGAGAGTCATTGCGTCGCTGAGTCCATCGAGAAATACCTCTGTGCCGCCGAGGAGACGACGGAGGTCAAAGTTGCCGCGTTGAGCGAAGATCTTGTTCAGCTGGGAGAGGGTGAGGGTTGAGAGGACTTGTGTGTACAGAGCATCGAGTTGAGCGCGCAGCTGGCTTTTATCAGCCACAAACATCCCAATTGAAGTATCTGAGTATACCTGAGAGTCCGACTCCCCCATCGAAGATATTGCAACGAGGTACAAAGGCCCCGACGCAACAATTGCAAACCTGTGCCTCCCAGCGCTAAAACTCTTGAGGGTATCATTGTCATCTTGAAAGAACGAGATGATAGCCTGGATAACCCCCATATACCCTGATAGCACCGATTCGTCTCCATGCCGACTATAAATGGGTTTTCCGGCGCTAGACAAGATGAAAAAGTGCTTTCGCTTAGCCCTCCACCTAGCCACCAACTCCTCTTCCCAAAGTCAGCCCGGCTCCCGAAACAAACTAGCTGCCTCAGCCCGTAAAATGAATCAACCAACCTTCCCCCAATCCCTCCTCATCACTACTCTCATCCCACCCTTCATCCTCAAATTCCACCTCCTCAAAGCCTATACCGCCACCCCCAATATTCATGATATCCCGCCTCGCCTTCAGGAACCCCTCCTCCTCTTCTTCCAGTATCTCTCCCAGCATACTCTCAACATCATTGTCCCCAGCGCTTAACGTCGGTACCAAACTCTTCACGCTGATTGAATCGCTAAACGATGGTGCCCCCGTAATGCTTCCGTTCCCGCAAACCACAGCATCCTGCTGCTGCGCGTGTACCCCCTCTGGAAGCGAGATTGCGGTGGTAGGTTTCGCTTGGAGGCCCGGTGTGCTAGCACCACTGGAGGTGGCGGACTGAATCGAGAGGAGAGCGTTGGATGTGGTCACTTCGAGAGATGGGCGCGGAGGAAGCGGGGGTGCGAAGTAGTCTTCTGTTAGGGTTATGGTGGTTGGGTGTGCGGAAGCGCGGGGCGTTGGGAGTTGGTCTTCGTTCGAGGAGCTAGTGGAAATTGAAGGTGATGGGTGGGAGGAGGGTGATGAGGGTGGAGGGGGAGTGGCGGACATATTTTGATTATATTTGGGCGATATTGGTTCGGGGAAGAGAACCTGATCTAAGAGTTTGGAACTGTTTTCGGAAGGAGGGTAACTTGGCATTGCTCGCGACCCCGGTTACCCTGTTGAGATCAGGTAGAATGCTGTATTAGGACTGAGATAACATACGGTATCGTATTGCATGCCTCCCCTCAAGTTATCCCCCACCAAAAACGAAATATGTCAAAATACCTCCTCCTAGCGCTCCCCTCCTCCGTCGCGCGCAGCAACGATCCTGAAGACGCCTTTACAGCCCTAACTGGCGTGATATCCTCCTCGCTGAACAAGAACGATGCATCAATCCACCGATTCCCCATCCCCGAATTCAAGATCGGCACGTTGGATGCATTAGTGTTGCAGGCGGACGAGTTGGCAAAGCTAGATTCTAACGTTGAAGCTGCCGTAGTGAAGGTTGCGGACGTGCTTAAGAGTGTGGTTGGGGAGGAGAATGCAGAAAGGCATAAGACTGTGAATGATAGTGGGTTTCTCACCTATTCGCGGGCTAAAGTGGGGGCTAATTGTGGGTAGGGCCGGTGGAGGACTACTTGCAGGGATTCTCGTGGAATAAGGTTAAATACCGGAGCGATAAGTCGATTGCCCAGTTGTTGGATTCCTTACAGAAGGTCCGCTTCAAGAGTTAAAGAGCATGATAGGACAATGTCGCACATGGCAAATCTGGTTGCAATAACGAAGAGTAAATCCTGTTTACTTACTAATACCTTTAGAGATGCGACATTATCCTGTCGGCGACATGTCCTGTCATGCTCTTTATCCCAGAGTTCGAGAGTTCGAGCATAAGCTAACCATTCGGACAGGAAGTAATCTCGTTAGACAACGACATCAAAACCAAATACTCCGCCTATCAGCAAGTCAAATCAAACTTAGTTTCCGTCCAGCGCAAGCAAACGTTCGCCCCCTTCCCCCGCTTCCATCCCTACTAACACCTCCCTCCATGCAGCGGCAACCTCTCGACTAGATCCCTCGCCCCAATCCTCAAACAATCCGACTTCGTCCCGCCAAGCGAATACCTGCAAACGCAACTAATCGCCGTCCCGAAGCAACTTGAGCGCGACTGGCTCAAGTCTTACGAAACCCTCTCGCCAATGGTGGTCCCCCGCTCTTCGCGCGAGATCCAGCGCGACTCTGAGTTTATCCTGTACAGCTGCGTCGTCTTCAAGAAACACTGTGCGGAATTCGCCATCAAGGCTCGCGCCGCTAAATTCACCCCCCGGGAGTTCACCTGGAGTGAGGGGGCAGCGGAGGAGGATGAGAGGGAGGCTAGGGACGTTGAGGCTCACGAGAGGAAGCTGTCTGATGAAACGTTGAGATTGGCGATGACCGGGTATAGTGATTTGTTTCAGGCTTGGGTCCATGTCAAGGCGCTTAGGGTCTTCGTCGAGAGCGTGCTGAGGTATGGGTTACCGTTGGAGTTTGTTAGTGCTATTATTCAGGTTTGTCTCCCCTCCCTATCCTATCGGACGGCCAAGGTATTAATGGTGGGAATAGACGAACCCTAAACATGCAAAAAAGATAAAAGCCCAGTTTGACTCTGCTTATGACTATCTCGGCGGTAACGCCTTCGGCAGAGACAAGCATGGGAATATCAAAGACGATGTTGGGGACCTCGGAGCCGGCATGCTAGGTGACACTGAGTACTCGGCTTATTGCTACTTTGAGTTTGATGCAATCTAATCTACTCCCTTGTCATACGTTCTTTGGTATATATATAATTATTAACGTACTGGACCGGGAAGTGGATCAGACGCAGAAGTGAATCAGTTTGTATGTGAATTTTGCACAAATCCTCACTACGAGAAGTTCGAAAAAATAAATCCTCCGAACTTAGCTCAATAGCTTTAATAAGCAAATTTAAAATGGTGTATCATACAATCAGAGATATCACCTACCCTTCTGAATCTCATCTTTCAGGGTTGTGCGCCAATTGTGATTTCCATATTTCGATTTTTTAGGTGCATTTTTACTGATCCACTTCCCCGTCTGATCCACTTCCCAGTCCAATACGTTACACGTTTTTCCGCTCCTCCACTTACGCTCTCCTCTCCACCATGCTCCATGTTCGACAACAACCAAAGGATAAAAAGTAAAGACATCATCTCGTCATTCAGTAACCACTAGTATCAACTATTGTAAAGAAATAATTCCCAGAGAAGTTCAAGAGCCCAGAAACTGGCGCAATCGAGACTCCCTCCTCCCCTCCTCCACTGCCCGTTTCCGACTCTATCCAACAACCACAAAGCAAATACATAGATCCCCCGTTTTTCGACAACGCGTTTTTCTCTCTCCTTTTTTTGAAGTTTGGGGGAGAATTAGGTCTGCTGCCTGCGCCTCTTGCCGACGGTAGCTTGGAAACCAGTCTTGATGGCTCTGTTCGGGGTGTTAGTAATGGATGAGTATAAGTAGGGGAGAGGGGGGAACGGACGCAACAGAACGTCGGGATCCACAGCTATTACAGGTAACGAAGAAAAGACGGTTTTCTCCCTTCTTGAGATCTGTATCGGGGGATTTGCAGGTTCTGCAGGTAACGTATTCCACTGTGGCAATTACTGTTAGCATTTTCGTGTCAAGATTTATACCGTAAATTCTGGACAAACTCGACCGCCACTATTACCCGTATGGCAGTCACTATCTCCAGAAAAGCGAAATCGCCACACTATACTAGCGTATGGACGTGGGTGATCGGACAGCCAGGGATTCCAGAGGCCTGAACTTACTGCCTTCGTGGGAAATAAAAGAAATTGCTCAAACGAGCAAGAAGCTTTGACACCTCTAATCCCTGGCTGTCCGATCACCCAGGACTCTTCGCTAGCTAGAGGGTTGGTCTTCAAGAGGAATAGTGGCTGCCTTAGGAAGTATGGCGGCGGATCGAGTTTACCCAGAATTTACGGTAGTGGCGAGCGAGTGAGTTCGTACAGATATAACGCCTAAGCACGTTTTCCAACTGCTTCTGTTGGAATTTGCCCCTAATGACCAACCTCTTGCTACCATCGACCGAACCAGAAGTACCCAATTCGGCAAATAAGAATTGGGTAACGTGCTCGTCGAACCTCTTCATCCTCTTGCAAATATCGCTGATATTCGCAAAAATTGTTTTCTTATTCCCTTCCCTAAGTACCTGTGGTGGGGGGATTTTATAACTCCTCCTGCCATCACCAGCAAGGTCGGGATGCTGAGAACGTAGCAGGGTGAAAAATCTAGTCAAAAGCAGAGGGTAGGTGAGGTCGACGGTGGAGGCGGCATTCCAGACCCCGGTTCCAAGATGGAGGTCTCCGGTATCTTCCGGGAGAGCTGGCTCAGCATCCTCGGTACCTCCTTCACCCTCACCGCGTGGAACAACACCAGCCTCAGCCAATGCTGCATCAAAATCTCCTTCGGCCTTCTCTTTGGGAGTCTTCTTCTTCTTCTTCTTTTTCATCGCTGTCGGGTCGAATTCGGCGACATCCCCGGCGGTCTCGTCCTCGCCATCGGCCTTCTTGGCTTTTTTTTTCTTCTTTCCTTTGAACATTTCAGCAGCGCCGTCCTCATCCTCTTTTTGTTCTCCGTCTCCAGCTTCTACGGGTTCTGTTTTGTCAGCCACATGGTGTAGAGTATATGCCGTATAATCTGGTAAAAGTCGGATTGGAGCTAAAACGAAACTAAAGCAACCAAGCCAACAAGAGGGCATGAAGAAGGCGAATTCGCCACAGTTTAAACATATAGGCCGCGATGGTTGGACAGGTTCAAGAAAATCCTCAGTAGCGTCAATCCGACTTTTGCCAGATTATACGGTACCGTTCCCCCGGAACGAGCAACGGGACGCAGGGTAAAACCAGAGAGGGGAGGTGAGGATATTGCAAAGTCTACTAACCTAAGCTCTGAGACTCAGCGTTATTGTTCTCCCCGTTAACTTCATCTCCATCTTCGGGTTCAAAGGCAACCGACTTTCTTGGTTTCTTCTTCTTGAGCGAGGGGTCGAAGACTGGGGCTTCCTATAAGATGCAGGCAAGTTAGAAAAGTCACAAAGTAGCTGATAATACGATTAAAAACCGACCTCAGTGTCCGTCATGATTGCGGTGAGAAATTGAACGTTCTGTGGCGGTAAGGCGATGATGATTGTGTGGTAGTGGGGTTGGTGGGGAGCGGTGAGTAAGAGCTAAGTCCTTAAAAAAATTACGGCAGAAAGCTTGAGATGGGATAAACCAGGGCTTAGGGTTTTAATTGACGAGCTACCCGTGGAACCAACCTAAAACCAACACAAGAATAATGTTCAAAAAATTTCAACCACAGCCACAACTTTGGGAAGATATAGCTTCATAGAAATGCTCAGAAGACACTCCTCTCCAATTCTATGTTTTCTGATTTTCCATCAGAGCAATATTAGTGAACAATATTAATGAAGATAGTAAAATTCCGAATTACCCATATAGTCATCTTCGAAGTTACTTTTGCCAAGCCCTTCCTCTTGAGCATATTATGTAAGCAAAAAAGGGAATTATCATGCAATCATAAGCTGTATTATGTATCATAGCTCACACCAAAGCCGCATTATTTTCCTTTCCTCCGACTCCCACAATTAACAATGCCAACGATCCAAGTCCTCCCTAATACCTCGACCAGCAGCGGCGCGAACTGGACTTACTCGAATCTACCCCCAGCCCTAGCTCATACAAACTCTTTGCCGAGCAACACACCCAGGGCACCGCGCGCTAAACGAGCAAACAACACAGAAAACAGCGCTGCCAGGCAAAGGCAGATAAACAGTCGGATCCTCGATCTTGAGAGGGACAACTATAGAGACGCCGTGATAGTCGTCGGCAAGGGTGGTGTAGCAGGGAGGTGTGAGTACTCTTTCCATGGCAGCCGTGGTCGGGTGAAGGCAGCTGACGATCACTCTAAAGCTTCCTCCCGGAATAAGTCACAGAACGTCCGTCGAATCTTAGCCTCCCAAAAGACTTTTGCGAACCATCTTGCTGATGAAGAAGCTCTCCATCCTACCCCTGTTGTGGTGCATCGGCAACCCGTTGAGGAAGAAGACGGAATGGATTTAGACGGGGTTCTGAAGGAAGGCTCTATGGACGCTCAGGGTCCTGGACAACCGCTTGGATATGCTGCCTCTGCTTCTCGACCATCGACGAGGCCGAAGAGGGTGTTCTGTGAGATCTGCGGGTATTGGGGCAAATACAAGTGTCAGAAGTGTTCGGCCAGGTATTGTGGGCTTCAGTGCGGGGGGGTCCATTCTGAGACTAAATGCAATAAGTTTTATGCTTGAATTGTGGTGTCTCTGCGTGGGTTTCTGTGTGGTCTGTTCTGTATTTGTACGGACAATGATATGTCGGCGTGGGGCTGGCACTACCGTAGCTGTACGATTGGCTATGGAGGATATTCAATTGGGCTGGAAGGTGGGAATAGATGATAGGACCGAAGTTCATTGTTAACTCGCGCCTTACTTCGCGGGGCAAAACGAGGCGAAGGGAGGATCAGACTACAGAATTGGCAGCAATGCAATGAGCCTGAGTGGTCTGCGGTAGGTAGTGTTGCAAAGAAGGCTTTGATAATCGAACCCGGGGGGTTAGGAGGGGAGGGGTTTGAATCGGGGCTTCTAAAAATGGGGATTAAAGGGGAGGGGGTTCTTCAATGTTTTAGTAAGCAAAATAATATTGTATGATAGAAACCCTTATGGGAATTTCTACCTTCAACCCAGCTGTGTGAGTGTGAGTATTTATCGTTCAAAAACAGGGGAAGTGGAGTTCTTGTGCTAGTTTATTTGCTTCTTCTGCCGCATTTTGCTTTCCTTTTTTTATCATTTCATTTGTTTCTTTGCTTCCAACTGCCTTCAAATATCATTGTTTACCATTTTGCTAGAGGCAGTTCTCTCTTATAACCCCCGGTTCGAAAAATCGCATTCCCAGTCCTTGGATCATTTTTGATCGAACTCCCCCTCCGTTGCAACATTGGCGGTATCATACTAGAGTAGAAGGCAGGAGATACCATACCGATGCTCCAGACCCGTAGCTAGGCTATGATGCATGAGCCGTAATCATAAGCCAGGGTGCAGCACTAAAGCACCGGTGCGAATGGGAAGGAAGCTGCTGTTCCATATGTGTCCATTGTCGATGAGGCTGAAGGACCAATACCCTTGCCTTCCCAGCCTTCCATGCATCTTCTTTCTCGCCTGGTAGGGTACTGTGCAAATGCGGGAGTGAAGACTGATATTTAGCCCGTGGTTTGGCGTATTGCTTCTGTGTACAGTACCGTATTTGTGTTCATTAATAAATCTCGGAAGCTCTAAGAGTGCGAATGTTTACCTTTATTGTGAAATAGCTCACACTCGTGCTAAAGGAGGCCGAAGGGAGGAAATACTCTCCTACTCATTGGCCCTTTGGTTCACGATGAGAAGCTCGCACTTGACCACCCGTTAACTTAACTTACAGTAACCTAGCAGATCCATCAGGACCAGTTGATCCCTGGGCAACTGCCGGAACCGTAACCCAAGTCCCTCCGTTCAAACAGGAACGGGGGAGAGGAACCTTGTGTCAACATGCAACCAACTCTCTCCATCACCACACCAACCTTCTTCGACTTCCCCCACTCACCCTCTCCCACCACCCGTTAGGCATCTTCCTTCATAGTAGCCTACTTTCTCTACGCTTGTGGAATAACGGCGGCTTTCTTGTTTAGTGTTTGTACTTACTGGAGCACTAGCCATCTCGTTATTTTCCAGCTTCCACCTCCCCGTTGTCGCTAATTTACTTAATCTCGTATGTTGCTTTCCTACCCTTCTGCCCCTCTCACTTATTCCTTCATCAGCTCGCCCATCAGATTTCTGTCGCCGGCCTTACTGCTATTGGTTTCCCGCACCCGAACTCCCTAACTCATCACATTCGCTTTTCTGCAACCCCACCTTTACCTTTCGTTCTTTTACTTACAGCCTTGCCCTATCCTCTAGCCTTCATCCCTCGCTTAGGATTTTGAGAAGAGGAAAAAAACAAACAAAAATAAAAATAAAAAACCCCCAGGAGCTGCGTCTAGTTGGTAGCTATGGCCGATCTACTGGACCTCGTTTCCGCCCCAACAGCTCACAGCGCCTCCCCTTCGCCACTTGATTTCTTTCATGATGAGGATGTCGACGGGCGTCTAGCGGATACCGATGAAGATCTGGAGTTCATAGAGGAGGGTGAGCAGGAAGATGAAGATGCTAAGCCTAGTGTCTTTAACCAGAGCTCTAACGGTAAGGACAAAGAGGGGGAGAGGATCTCACCTGGACAGGAATCGAGGCAGAACGGGGATGGGGAAAACAAGGAGAATGAGAAGGAGCGGAATGTAGCCAATGGAAAAATCGGAGATCTCGAAAACTCAGATCGCGGTGCCGGTCAGGGTAGGGGTGCCCGGGTGCTCCCCGAGGCCAACTCAAAGCCCACAGCCAAACGAGCGCCTTTGACATTGGTTGAGTTACCGGTGGATGTGCTGAAAGAGATTGTTAAGGAGGTAGGTTCTAGGTTTCTGTTGTACACACCTGAGTGGAGACCTATCGTACGGAATATCTCTATTTGCCCCCCCCCCTCCTGTAAATTTCTGCTTCTACTACCCAGGCTCGCCTATTTGACTTGCGGGATTTCTGACATTTGCATAGGTTAATCATACGAACGATTTGACCAATCTATCGCTTACCTGTCGATGTTTACATGCTCTTTCGATACCTCACATATACTCACGTTTTGATATAGTTTGGCCAGATGCTTCTACTCCCGGAGACCGGACGGGTGTCGATGCCTTAACTTATGGGCTTGCAACTCTCTCTGCTTCTGGACGTAGAGGCAACGATTATGCACGATGGGTCAAGAAGTTCTCTCTAGGGAATGGGCCAGGTGATTGGGTGGGGGAGTACAACATCAACAAGGAGGGGGGCAAGATGCTTGGAACTTTAGTGTGTTTGGCAATCACAAGAATGATAGCGCTGGAGACGTTCTCTTGGGATATGCCGACCGGGGTGCTGCGTGATGTCTTCAAAGCTCTGCATGATCTTAACGGGACACTGAAAAACGTCCATGTGAGGTTTCACGATAATACCGAGACTACTCCACCGACGTCTCAGGATCCTAGTCGAAGGGTTGAAACTCCTACCTTCAAGGGATTCGAGGGGTTGAGAAGCCTTAGCGTTCTGGATATTGACGAAATGCAGTATCTTGAAGAGATTAGTTATGCAGTGGAAAAATCTGTCAACAAACTCCGGGAATTACGTCTGGGTTTGGCGCACCATGTCCCCCCCGGTGGAAGATGGATAAGAGATTTGGATGAGGCACCTCATGGTGAAGCCTCACCGCTTGTCCAATCTGCTATAGGTGGGGCCCTTGGAATTGTAGTGAGCAGGATTGTCGATTTAGAGGAAGGAAGACGCCGGAGGAAAATTAACAAGGTCCCCGAGCCTGCAATTACCCACCCTGGGCAAAATATTCCTCCCCTCCCAGCGCCTCCACAACCACCAAGCAGTACTTCTGCGTTAGTAACTCTTGTGAATGGTGTTTCCGCTCCTGCAAGTTCAGGCTTACAGGGAAGTGTCGGGCCTAATCTCATACCTACCGATGACGCACCTCCGACACCGGTCGACGGAGCTTCGACTACTGCTCCTTCCTTGGATGGGTTTGTAGAAGTCGAATCTGCTGCGCCTGGTGTTGCCACAACTGGAGTCGCTCACGCCACTGCTAGCGTCGATGGAACTGCTTTCAACATTGTTGGTCCGGGAGCTGTCCAGCAAACCGTCCCAACACTATCGTCGACCCCAATAACTATCTCTCAAGTGCCTTCGCCAGTACCGCCAGCCGGCCAAGCTCCTGGGCCTGTGTTTTCAAACGAGTCTCCAATCACCCCCACACCAACAGTAGGGCCTTCCGCTCCAAAACCAAGGCCAATGAAACCTGTTGAAGTTGAGGAAGAGAAGCCAGTCGTTCAACTGACGTTGGAGACATTAGAGCTTGAGAGAGTACCGCTATCAATTCGGGTGCTGACAAGGGCGATTGATTGGACAACTTTGTCGAACTTGACAATTCTTGGTTGTCACGATCATGATCGCTTTTGGAGAGCTCTTCGTCATAGATTCTCGCCGCATCCCAACCACGGTCCCCTGATAGCACCCACGAATCTTAGTATCAATAAGCCTGGCTACCCACGTCGTCCTAGCAATCCAGTCGGGTGTGCGCTAGAGTACAGGATTCGGCTCAAAAAGCTTCATACGGATACTGTGACCGGGGCACTACTTGCTTTTATCCGGGAAACTTTGCCTCCGAATTCTTTAGAGGTTCTCTTCTTGCAGGAGACACCCGGCTATTCTAGCGTGGTGCCAATGGAGTTCATCTACAAGTCTGCGATCAGGCGGCATAAGGGCAGCTTGAGAAAACTATTGATTGACAGCAATGTCGGGCTTGGAGGCGAAAATGCCTCAAAGTGGATTTTTGATAAAGAAGTCCTAGCATTCATCAGTAGTGGGAAGATGCCAAATCTCCGGGAATTGGGGATGGCGATAGAATGGAAGAACTGGGTATGTTTCCCAGGTGATCATTGTGATTTCAAATATCTGACTTCCTACTATATAGCATTACTTTTTAACCCGCCTTCCTCTTATGCCACAACTTCGATCCCTCTACATTCACTACGTTCGTAGCGGCCCACATATTTCGGACTTTGAGAGCAAAGAAATGGCCCAACAAATTGTCAACACCGTCATTCTCCGCCCAGAGGTCGAACTTTGCTATGTCGGCGTCCTAAACAAATGTTTTGAACTCTTAGAAGACGGCGGGCCAGACGACCCAGAAACAGAACCCGACATCCACTCAGCGACAGCGCAGCACGCGCCACCTGGTACTACTGGTGTGCCGGGATCCCCAGCAATTGGTATGACGGTAGTCCCTATAGCAATCAATAGTGAAGATGAGGATAGCGACGCTGAGGAGGAGGACGAAGAGGAGGATGAAGAGGACGAAGAGGACGGAGATGAGACTGACACCGATGAAGTTGTTGGTGATAAATATCTTTCTGACGATGAAGATTGGACTGGTAAATTGACGGACAAAGGCGTTAGGGTGCGTTTGAGAGAGATATTGTTTTACGATGATAAGGTCGCTGTGTTTAGAGCGAGGCATGGGAAACTGTAAACCCTTTCATTGTAACTTTCCGATTTGCTTTCCTTCCCTTTCTCCTGGTTGTTTCTAGTATTTTTTTTCTCTTTCTTTCTTTCGCCTTGACTACTACGTTTTCATCACTAGGTTCCCCGGTTTTTCCGTATCTTTCCCTCTTTTTTTCCTGTCACATTTCCTCGTTTTACACATGTTTATGGTTGGGATAATGAACCATTGATAATCAAAAGAGAGGTTTTTCTCTGCAATATTTTTTTCGTGCCTAACAGAGGTCGTGGGATGTAAGAATTGGCGAACAAGGAGCAGCATTAATTTATTCCTTTTAAATTTGTCTTCACTTCTTTTTCCCAGTGTATTTTTTATCCTCATTTTGCCGTGGACTGGACACCATTAAATATTAGTGGTGGACATGGTCATTTTAACTCATGGATATCGGGATCAACATGTTTGCCATATATCACGTGCTCGAGTGAGGATCTGTGGTTTGGTAATACAGGTATCATATCACCAAAGAAATATCGTAGGCCGGAGGGTATAAGAAAAAAACGTAAGTTAGAGGCTGCGAAAGGGGTTGTGACATCTGAGCACTTTGTAGAAAGTAGGGATTTTATGGGCCATGACTAACTAATATGTGTGCGGACTATCTGCGGGCAACAGCCTAGCTTACAAGGATAGGTCATATATGTACAGGTGATCTAGAGGAGTAAACAGCAGAGCAGACTTACCACTCAGAACGCTAGATCAGTCATTCCCCTTGTCCTGTTTAACAGCGCTTGCCATCCTCCTCTTCCTCAGCCCATCGTTATGGACTTTGACGAGTGCAAAAGTACTACCTTCATACTCAGTCCTCAACACATCCAAGGTTTCGCACCAAAGCCTCTCTTGTAACTCCCTCCCATGCTCGGTGAACAGTTCGGACAACGGCTTGGTATCCCTCCCTTCGGAATAAAACCCGCCATGCACTACCCCATCATCCCCTAAGACACCCTGAACCACAACCCCAGCCGCGACATCAACGTCCCTTCCCAAAAACCACATAGAGAGGCGAAACAACCACCCACAACCACGGAAGAGCTCAGTCCTGGCAATCCCCGGGTTGACCATGTTGACGAGGACTTCGGTAGGGTCGAGTTTCTCGCTGAGAGCGCGGCCGAAGAGGATGCCGAGGAGCTTGGAGGCGAGATATGCGTTGTTGGAGGAGAAGTTGCTGCTCTCATTGAGGTAGCCAAGGGGGCCATTACCACTATTGCATAGGGTAGAGAGCGGGGTGGCGAAGTAGTGACCGTCGGAGGAGCACGTAGTCAAGCGGGAGGGCGAGGAAGAAGTGCAGGACCCCAAACGCAGGTTTGGCAGGAGGAGCAGACAGAGCAGCGCAGTGGAGATGAAATTGACCTGCAAGGTGAGCTCGAACCTGCCGTTGCCCAGCCCGTAAGCGCCCCTCATCAGGCCAGCGTTCAAGATCGCGGTGTTGACAGGCCTGATGCCACTCTTGCTGCTAGCGTTCAAGGTTGAGACGAAATCACGGATGGAGTTGTAGTCTGCCAGATCCACTTCGAAGGTCTCGACCTTGACGCTGGCTGGGCGGAAGGGCTCAAGATGCTGTCTTGTCTGCAGGGACTTTTCGCTGCTGCGCGTCGTTAGGAGTAGGCTTTCTAAGCCCGGGAGAGAAAGGAGGATTTTGGCCGTAGCCAGTCCGATGCCTGTGTTTGCGCCTATGAGGAGGACGGTGGCAGGGCTGGTGTGAACAGTGAATGGTGGGATTGGTAGGAAGCGGCGGAGGAAGTAAGCAAGTACCCCGTCTTGGTTCTTGAGGCTCGCCATTTTTGATTTCTGGGTCGGTGGATGATGTTAGGCAATGGGGAGTGGGGGGGAGGGGGGGTCTCGCGATATTGATGGAGAGGAAACTTGTGCCGGTAGCAGGGGTGAGCTGAGAACTTGCCGACGGCAGTTGGAGACTTGTCCGGTGATAAGAGAAGAAAGGCAGCAAGTGAAGGCGTCGACGGAACACTTGGACCTTGGTTGATCTTTTTATTTTATTTTATCCAGAGATAGAAGGTTGGGAATGAGGGCTTAGAGCGTGAGCAATGATACTAACGACTGGTTCTTGGTAACCGGGTTTCATGGTTGTAGAGCAACGCTGTTGGTACTATACGCAATGCTGAGGATCTCGCTGCTCGGATCTCACAATTGGGTAAACGCCAACAAGATTTCCTTCTACTCTTGACAGTGGCTAAGTGACTGATCTGGAGTGAAAATTACATATGGAATGAGCTAATTTAAAATGCCTATCTGATCTAGTGTAAATTATGAATATACTAAAGCTATTATTGCGAGTATAGAGAATAGGGAATAAAGCAAACGCAAAAAGAGTGGCTGATGCTAGCCATTCTCAATAGTTATCGCCAAAACGCACCACATTACCGGATAGTCAACAAGCGTGGATCAATGCACTCATCGAACGTGTTCTCCTCCTGTTCCTCTTCCTCGCACTTTTCCCATTTGATGAACTGTTCCCAGTCATCATCCTTTGCCACCTCCCCTTCATGAGAAAATGGTAGAACCATCTGGTCCTGAAGTTCTCCAATATTAGCATTACCAATTAAAGATGAACCGGGGGAGTAGAGTAAGAAATTCCACATACCCAAAGACTCTCCGCAACATCCACCAACCTCCTCTTCTCATGCAAAGCTCCAACCCTCTCAACCGCTCCCGCTACTCCTCCGAACGTAGTAGCATCGACACACTCTTTCTTCCCCCTGCGGTGGAGTGCCTTACCCATGTATGTCACGACCTTGAGCACTAAATCCGCAATTCTGCGATATGAAGTTAAAATGTTAGCGCTGCTCCTCCTCATCCTTCTCTCCAAGAGACAATTGAAAAAAAGAATGAAAAAAAAATATAGAATGAACAAAAAAAAGAAAAGGATACTAACGCAGCCCTATCCACCGGCCATGACAAGCCCTCACTTCGGCCGGGGGGCCAGTAGATTGGCCCAATCTCAGAGATTAAGGCCTGAAACCATTCAAGGAATTGAACCTTATTCCTCATCCCGATGCCGCACCCGTCGAAGCCGACGGAGCCCGGGACTAGAATGGTTCTTAGGTGCTGGCGGAGAAGGTCGTATTCCTCTTGCGAGAGGCCGGTTGAGGAGATGGTTTTTGGTAGGGTTTGGGGATTACGGGTGGTGGCGGTGGTGGTGGGGTAGGGGGCTGTGGTATGCATTTTTGGTATGATATTATGATATGAGTAATAGGGCTGGTGGCTGGTAAGGGGTAGGTATTGTGAGTTGGGTTTTGGTTATGCCTAGATTGTTAGTATGATATCGTAGTAGTGGGAATTGCGAGGATTTGTTTGGGGGAAGGAGGAAGGGTAAAGCTCTGGATTGGCCGATTTAAGTATCTAGGGGGAAATGGTATCTTGAATTAATAGAATCTTGTTGAGTGTTCGTGTCTCTGGTGGGTTGGTTTTCAAGATAACCAGACCCTCGTGCGAATCTCTCAATGAAACTCCACAGAGAATAAAATAAAAACCTAATACAGGAATCAGGTAGAGATGAAAAACAAGTTTAGTGTTTTAATTCAGCTTCAAGCGTTCTATTCTGTGGTTTTGCTACCACCACTATGGTAGGCAGTTTCAAGTATTAGTAGTTAGAAGCTAGTCGTAGTTGGATGACGCGTCACAGAATCTCAATCGGTGGATGGAGCACATGACTGACGGTATACCTTGGAACCCAAGCGCCCTCTATTAAATTGTGAGGGGGAAAGTAAAATTCCCGAATTATCTAGAGGGTCTAGTACTGTTATAAAGTCATTGAGGGTTGTTCGGTTTCTATATAGGTGTCTCATAGTGGGTCAGATACTCCCATGAATAATGTATCAAAGTTGCTCTATACCTATCCAACATATGCACCCATACTCATTCTCAACCCCAGATTCCGCGGCGGACAAGCATCCCCATACAAATGACGCTCGCTACAAGGATTTTCATCCAAAACTTCGCTATAAGGAATAAAAAATCCCGAATTTTTGGCCTTCATTATAGCGGGGTGCGACTGTAGATAGTTTCATTAGTTACAGGATCTCAATCAGTGGATTAAGCACACGACAAGCGATATCTAGGATATAGATCTGAAAGCAAAAGAGACCATTAGATACAAGGGTCTTGTGTGAGTTAACGACATGATTATGTAGTCTCCCAATAAAGACTTATCCAGTTTTTAGACGGTAGCTCAAACTAATTACTAGAAATAGTTACTGCACTTACTATATCAACCTTTCCTTCACAGAAAACAGAGACAGGAATCCCCCTCTCAGGGGAATAAAAAATTAAGAATTCTAATCTGAACCTCCTTCCACATATCCCATCAATCTTTCCCGGGATAACAATCTTGAAATAGAAATTCACTAGAGATATTGCATGCCAGGGCAATCAGAACACCTCAATTGTATCGTCAGCATACTAAAGGTCGTGACCTTACTTTTCAATTTGAAAGCAAGCCAACCGACTGCTTTAAAACACCAAATCTTCATTTTCATAACACCACCCCCCAGCTCCAGGATATAACACTCTTGGTGCTAATCGAGGATTTTCCCCCACACCGCACCTAAGCCACTCCACTACCACCACTTCCAACACTACAGCAATCTCGGTGCAGGCTGGCAGAATTAACCGAGCTAATTCTATTAGACTAATCGTCACAATCACAGATCGTCACTCGCCTCGATACTCTTTCACTATCACCATCAACTTCTAGTGCCACCTAGAAGATATAATATCTAACCGCAACCTTAGAAATGATGAGAAGGACTCCCGAAACCATCAGAACCTCCAAACCCCCCAGGCACATCGTCAAAATCGGCATGACCACGGAGGAGTACTTTGAGCTGAAAATCTACATCAAGTCTATCATTCTTCCCGGCACTCCACCTTTCGAGGGTAGTCGTATAGATAGCAAGGACGTAGTTTATCGCCAGTGGCTCAATAACGCCCTTGAAGTGATTGGGCCGAGATTCTTTCCGGAGGGCAGGAACGAGCTGCTTTGGCCAGAAGAGCATGCCAGGTACGTGGTTTTTCCCGTTTGATTTCATTCCATTCTAGTCTTTGGTCTTTTGGAGGAGGGTTTGGTGGACTAACGTTGGCATTATATCATAGGATTTCATGGTCCGTTCATCAGGTTGTTCGAGCATTGGGCCCTAAGATTAAGAAGAATTACCAGAAGTTTGGATTGAGGGCTGCTAGGAGTGGAGTAGGGGAGAGTGTGGAGATGGCCCAAGATGAGAATCGTTATGGGAGTGGGGGTGCTGATGATACTGAGGCTGAGGCTGAGGAAGATGTCGTAATCACCAATGAGGAAGTTCTGCAAGAAGAGCAAGAGAACGCGATGACGATTGGGATGATGGATCAGAATGACCAAGCTGAAAATATGATGGAAGACGATATGGAGGCAACGGCTATCGAGTTTGAAGATTTGTTTGCTTTGATGCAGGTATGTTTTAAAATCCCCCTTAAAGTAATTACCTATACTTGTGGAAGCTGACAACTGTTTAATATAGCCCGAGGGGTTTGTTCATTTCCCGGATATGGAAGATGACTATTTTGACTGGGATGAAGTTATGGATTCTAATAGTTCGGACGCAGTGCGTCATCTGGCGAACTTGGACCAGTAAGGTCTATTATTTGGGAGTGCTAAGGTTAAGCTCTAGGAGCAGATTGGCCGCCTTCTCTCGTTTCTTTCCTAACCTATCATTGACACTTTTCAGCTCACATCCAGCACTCTAAGCAGTGCTTCCCGCTGCCTCGCTTACTAAACTTACTTTCCACGAGGTGCAAGTGAGAAGCCGGGAGCGCCCCTACTTTGCTATTAACATTCCTTCAGTTCCTTGCCACTCCATGGCCAATTTTCCTTTCCACATTCTCTCACGATGATCTCTTTCTGTCTTCTATTAGCATTTATCACACAGCCTCGCAGTTCCCTAACCTATCTTTTATCCCAATCCTATCATTGCTCCTTTTTGTCTCTTTTCCCTGAGCTGTCCTCGCTACAACACCACTCTAACTAAATCTCTACTTCTAAGAAATAGAAATAAAAAGGTTGCCAAACAGCCATTCAACCTCATGCATTTACTAGTTCGGTAGGAAGTTTTAGAAAGCCCGATCTTCACATGTAAGACCTCCTTGAAGCCCATGTAATACCCATTCGTGCAATACTAGAAAACCTAAGCTCTTACTACCCTCAATTAAAATTATTCTTCATTATGCTCGAGCTATCCCCCCAAGTTCACTACAAGCTGTTCCTGCTGATCATCTCATATATTAGACCCACACATATTATTTCGCACTCCTTAGACTCACAGTAGGCTACTGGAGCGCGCCCATAGCACATCTTGATGGCCGGCAGAGGCAGGGCCCTACAGGTAACCGCATTTGCGAGCCGCATTTTTGACGAAGCCGAGGTCCCATAGTTACCCCCTGAAACTGCCGTCTTTCCAAAAAAAATGTTACTGGTGCCCAATATCCCAAGCCAGGCTGTTCGGGGCAGCCGGGCACGCCAAATTTGCCCGGAGAGAGCCTACCACTTGAATGAAGGTGATTATTCCAAGTAGGAACTGATTCCCAAGGCAAAATATTTCACACTACAGTGTACAAAAATGAAAGGGTAAAAAAAAACTGAAACCCCCATAGCTTCCATTCTCCAAGTTAGCAACTCTCATGGGGCATGGCGTAGAACAAACAAGACATAACCAACACACAAACTAGCCTACCCGCGATTACGTACCTTGACCCGATTGAAAATCCTATGGTATGATACTGTAGATAGCTTCCCTTGGCTGTGGGAAGCTCTCCTTAGGGATGGGAAGAACAGACCACAAACCTGGATGGTTAATACTCACCCCCTCTCTTCATTTATCGACTGGCGTTACTGGGGGTTTAATGGAAACCGATAGAGATACTACTATAATACTTAGGACATCCATTCTTCTGTGCCTCCTATCATCCAATCGAAGGTCAACAAACACGTGCTTGCCCCTCCCCCCCAAAGACCCCAATCACTACCATACTCCAGGAATCGCAATACCCCACCCCCAAATGAAAACTCTTAGCATCACAGAACACCCAAGGCATCCCTCCCGCAAGGAGAAAAAATAAAGGGGGATAGCAGCAGACAACTTCCCCCACAGAAAAAACTTTATTCATTCCCTTTTTATCCCACTGCAGGCACTCTCATCCTCAGCTACCCTATATCCCCACAGCTGCAAAGAATGAGTAGGTCCACCAATGCATAGATAGAAGTAACCCCCACATTAGAACTCTAAACTCAAATCCTGTCACTAATTTCATTCTTCTTCCTCCCTTCCGACACCTGCTTCTCGCAAGTCCGAGAAACGATGGTTCAGGAGGACCCCTCTTGTACAGCTATAATACATTCTATACAGATCAGGGCCCTAAATAGTAGAAATGCAAAAGTGAGTTATTGCACCCTTCCCGCAGTCGTCATTCGTGAGTCCCCGGGTAATTACACCCGTACAATATTTTCCACTATTTATGCTTATGCATATGCGGAATAATCTACGTTCCTCGGCCGAATAACTCATCCTCGCTCTTAAATTTAACGCCATAACCCAGAATTCTTCATCAAGTGCATCACTTCTTGAATCCAAAACGTGATGGTAGTCTGGTATATTACATCACGATTTATCACTCGACTTAGCACACTTGTCACCCCAGAAACTGACAATCCGCGCGAAATTTCGCTGAGGGAAGAAGCCTAGCTATGATAAGCCCTACCCCCAAATAGCGAGAAATATAGCGATAAACACCCGCAACAACATTAGGATCGGGGGCCAATGGAAAACCAAACTACCAATACCGGGTAGGTGCCTTTGCTGCGCAGGCCGAATAATGTTGTGAGATGGTTTTGCTCAGAATACGAGTCCCTCAATGTGACGAACGGCAATGTCTTCACTAGCTGTCATACCAAGTCAATGATTTCTAGTCTAAAGTGCGATAGTCTCGCAGGACTCCGTAAATCACAAATCCCCTCTCTACTACAGTGGTTGACACCAAGAGCTTAAGAAAGATCATATCACACCGATATCAGAACCCATAATCAAAACTTACAAATGACGCACAAAACCTCGCCATATCCACAATAAAATATAATAATAATAAAAAATAACAAGGCAAGAAGACCAAGTTACATGGCTAACCATCAATCCAAGAAATTACTTCCCACGCAACTGACGCCTAAGCAATCTCATACTTCTACCAGCCTCCCCTTAACCTCCGCAACTAGCACACCGCTGCTCCGGTCCTCAACAAAACATCTACTTACACCTCTTCTCGACAATGTTGGGACCTAGAAAGATTAGTTACACGCTTGCATTCCTAGAAAGAGATAAAAGTTTACCATGTTCCTCATACTCCTTCTTACTAACCCATAACTGGTGGAAGGCCCCCAGACTTGCCAATATACTCCCTCCCAACCAGCTAGCATACCTCCTCTCAACACTATTTCCAGCAGCCATGATTCTAACCCTAGGCGCAGGGAAAGCTGCGGCAATCTCAGCATTAACCCTATCTGTAAAGCCATAGAGGAGACTTCCAGCCCCGGTGATGACGATGCTGTTGAGAATTGTTTGCCGGAGCTCGACATCAATATCTTTCATAGCATTCGCTATGAGCTGGTTGAGGCCAAGGGTAGTCTGTGGATCTGGATTTGGTGCAGTCAACATAGAAGGTGGATGGAAAATGCCTTCTGTAATACGAAAGCGCTCAGAATTAAAAACCAAATTATAGCCATCAGGGAATTCAAAGGTCCTTCCACCAGGTGAGAGAATTGCATGAGCGGCTTCAAGAGGTGGGTTATTGTTGCCCGGTAGTGGGCCAGGACCAACCCATACTTGTGCTGTGCACTCTTTGAACTCGGTCAACACACGTTCCTCTTGGAAGCGTTTGTAAGATTCTGTAGGCTCCTCTCCAGGAGCAAAGGTGCGGTATGTAGCTTCCGCCGGCTTCCCAACCTCCACAGCGGTCTTGGAGAGAACCTGATAGTGCGCAGATAATGGAATATTCGCCGATTCAAAGTATGCTCTGATCTGGTTGGAAAGGAACTCTCCACCCAAGGGTGATCTAACGCAGCCTTTTTTAAGGACAAGCCCATCGTGGATAGGAGTAACTGAGATGTTTGAAGCTCCAACATCGATCACCAACCCTGTAGACTTACCGCTAGCAAATCCAGCGCATACGCCAGCTTTAGCAAGATAGAATGCAGGAACATCAAAATCCTCGAATGCAACCTCAATTGTCTTTTCCCGATTCTTGGGAGGATTCCATGATGGTTCTGTCATCAGTAGGGGATGCTCGGAAAGTGCTGTAGTCAAACGTGGGGTGATTGCTTCACGCCAGAGTATAGTCGCAGCCTCCCAGTCGGCAACTATTCAAGTATTAGCGATATTATGTGCTCCCCCGGAGCCAGGCATCCGAGGCATTCAGGATGTGCGGGCATTAACCAAGCCCCAAATGCCGGAGGGGAACGGAGCAGACCACACACCTATACCATCGCTCATCGGGTTCTTGACTTCCATGCCTGGCCGTATTGAGTGGACGTCGTTGTCGCCAATGAAATACTTTTTCCCTCCATTCTCGCCGGCCTCTTCGAGGACACCGTAATCGCTGGGAATAACAGACTTTGGAGTGTCCTCGCCCGCAAAACCCGCGCGAATCCAGGCAGTACCCGGATCGAGAACTATTGCTGAAATCTCATCTGTGAAATTGAAGAATTAGCGAATGGCGCTGGTGTGGAAGTCAGGACGCAAAGGGGTGCCACCTCCGCCATACTCGAAAGTCGAGGGAGCTTGATTCGAAGGTAAGACAGGCTGCAGCCCCGACATGATGGTTACAAGGAAGAATTGAGATAATATAAGTACCCGAGGCGCAAGGAATCAATAAAGGAGAGAGATCTTTTGCGTTGTTGTCGTTGCAAGGGACGGTAGTTGGTGGAGTAGGTCTTGTGTATCATTCCCTGTGAGCAAAAGCTATCATTCTAGTTATGTGGGGTCTGATTATCAGATTAGATTACTGTAAGCTAAACTAGATCAGGTCTTCTACCCCTGAGCCCATCTCTCGTGTTCAGCTCAACCCCAGGCTCCGAACATCCCAGAACTTACAGAGCCAGAGTGAGCCTCGTGTCAATACCATAACTTTCAGAACCTGCAATAACTGTAACCATCCCTCCAAACCACTTCCCTTACCTTCCCTTCCTTTCGAACATTGCATTGGGGCGCCCTCTCCCTCCTTGAAGCCGTCACCTTCCCCATCATTCACTCTTTAAGCGACAAAGTATATAAATAGCCTCGTTTGAGTTCTCCCTTTATTTCTCATTTCTACAAACCAGGAGGGAGAGTTTTCTACCTCTCTCCCTTCCACACTCCCTTTTGAACAGCAATAGTTTTGTTGGACCTGCCCGGCCAATAGCAGCCATGCTGCGCTTTTCCACTATCCACTCCATCTTCTCACTAGACACACTCGACTCTCGCTTGACTGCGAATACCCCACGGTCCTCCTCCCCTCCTAAAAACCCCGCCGCTCCATCCTTAGCAGGAACCGCACGCAATGGCGAGAGTTCACGTAGCCAGAAATTACGCAAGGAGTCCTCGCCGTCGAAATGGGGCACCCCCGAGTTCTGGTTATACACTATCGGCGTGGGAATAGCTGTAATATTAATGTTCAAGACCACGTATGACATAAGCAAAGGTGTGCGCCTCCTTCGAAACAAGAAAATTGAAAGTGAAAGAAACATTTTCCCATCTTAATCCTAAGAGCTACTACTAAAAGACTACATGAAACAGAATCGCATCCCAATTACCCTAAGTTCGAGCCCCTTCTTTCCCCTGGCTGGATCCCTGGGCGAAAAGTGGATAATTCCGATCAGCAGTACTCCAATTTCCGCGACAACATACCCATCCTCGCGGGAGTTCTCACAGGCCATTTCCTCTTGCGCCGAGGCTTCAATGTGCTCTTCTCCACACTATTTCCCACCCCACCGCACAATTCCTCGTATCGCCCATCGCACAACATCAACCGACGAAAGTACTTCGACATCTTGTTTGCAGTTATATTTCTTACGGCGCTACACTCTCTCAGTATCATCAAGATTCTCGTTATCCTCACCGCGAACTGGCTCATCTCGTTCTTTCACCCCAGCTCTATTTTTGTGCCAATCTTGACTTGGGGGTTCAACATTGGTGTTCTATTTGCGAATGAGTACTTTGAGGGTTACCACTTCCGCCTCATCCTCCCATGGCTGATTGCCGGAGAAGGCGCCGGGGTCGGGTATGCGATGGATCGCTTCCTCAGTGGGGGAATACTCCCGCGCTGGGAAATTAGCTTCAATATCACAGTCCTACGACTTATCTCTTACAACATGGATCACTACTGGGCCGCCAAGCGACTGGAGGAAGCAGGCGATGTGGTTGCCGGAAGGGATGAGGGAAGTGTTCTGGAGGTACGTAGTCTTATAGGAAGAGGAGACGTCGAAAGAGCAGACGGGAAAGGAGAGGCGGGGGTGGAGGAAGATTCCTCAGATGATGCAGAAGCTCAGGACGCCCGACTGATTCTGGAGCAAAAGAAAAAACTCCTGGACCCTACAAATATCAGCGAGCGGGACAGGATCGATACACCAGCCGCCATGGAAGACTATGGATTCTTCAATTACCTTGCATACGTTTTATACTCGCCATTATACCTCGCGGGGCCAATCATCACCTTCAATGACTTCGTTCACCAGGTACCCCCCTTCCTCCCCCCCTCCCTCCCCTCCGATCACTAACAGCCATGCTCCCAGCAACGCTACCCCCAACCAACCACCTCCCCAACCCTTGTAATAAAATACGGCCTCCGCCTCCTCTCCGCCATCCTAACAATGGAGCTAGTCCTACACTACCTCTATGTCGTAGCAATCAGCAAAACCGGACACGCCTATGACTCCTGGTCCTCTGATACGCCCTTCCAACTCTCCATGATCGGGTACTTCAACCTGCACATCATCTGGCTCAAACTGCTCATCCCCTGGCGCTTCTTCCGCCTCTGGGCACTAGTGGACCACATGGACCCGCCAGAGAACATGCTACGCTGCATGAGCAACAACTACTCAGCTCTTGCCTTCTGGCGCGCCTGGCACCGTAGTTTCAACCGCTGGATCGTGCGCTACATATACATCCCCTTCGGCGGTGCGAGTCGGCCCATCGTGAACATGGTGGTTGTCTTCACTTTCGTCGCACTCTGGCACGACCTCAGCTTTAAACTCCTTGCCTGGGGCTGGCTTGTAGTACTGTTCGTCATGCCGGAACTGGTTTGCCGGAAGGTGTTCCCCAAGCGACGATTTGAAGGGCGCGAGAGGGCGTATAGGTACCTTTCTGGCCTCGGCGCTGTTGGGAACGTGCTCATGATGATGGGGGCGAACCTTGTCGGATTTGCCATTGGTGTTGAGGGCGTTAGGGACTTGATGCGCGGCGTGTTGGGGAGTTGGGAGGGATTCGGGTTTGTTCTTCTTGCGTGCACGGCGCTGTTCATGGCTGTGCAAATTATGTTTGAGGTTAGAGAAGGGGAGAAGAGAGCTGGGATTGATCTTAGATGTTGAGGGGGGGGAGATGCTTCTTGTAGATTTTATTGAGGCTTTTTTCTTGGTTTTTTTCCTGCGATATTATGATACCTGCTTTTTCTTAAAAGGCTATAATAGAGCTCCGTTTGTTTTCAGCTTTTTTTTTTCCGCGGGGTCTTATCCGAGGTCTGTACTCAAGGGCGTGACGTGGATTGGCTGGCTGGCTGGTATGGTATGGTGCGGCTGGGATGGGGTAGGTGGATGTGGTAGGTTACTAGGCGCATGATATCAAGACAGTTATTTGTACTAGCACTGTACAGTTCCCGAGCACATTATCTTCTACCTTCAATGAATCGCATGTAGAACACAACACAAAATATGTATTCTAGATAACCATAGCCAGTCGACGCCTAGCAAGACAATCAACCTCCACAATTCTAAAAGAATTGAAGAAAGAAAAAAGAAAAAGTCTCACAACCAATCACTCGCCCCTAAACCTCTCCCTCCCCCACCCCAGCTGCGCCACCCTTTGCTTTCAACCACCCCTCATGCAGCTTCCTCTGCTTATCCCAAGCCTTGACCAGCGTTTTCCTCCTACTCTTCGTAACTTCCACTCCTTCTTTATCCTTCGTAGGAATCCCCTGCTCATCCCATTCCGAGTAGTCACCCGTCTTGAACATCTCCAAGTGGCTGACCTTTGCCAATTCCTCCCTCCTCCTATCCTCTTCTTCCTTTTTAAGTCTCGCCTCTTCCTTCTTTCTCTCTTTCTCGGCGCTGCGACGCTCCTTTTCCTCCCGTGCCGCTATGAGTTCCTCTGCCGGGGCGAATTTAATGAGTGCCGGCGCGCCATTAGCTGAGTCTCTGTCGTCGAGCGCAACGCCAAGGTTTGCCAAGTCGTGATCGCGAAGACGGTCAGAAAGCAGTAGGAGGTCCTTTGAGATGGCGTCCTTGGGGTTTGAGATGGCGAGGGTGCGGACGTTGTCGCGGAACGTAGAGAGGACGCGGAGGTATGGTAGCACGATGTCTTCCGCGCCTGTAGAGGAGGAGGTGGTGGAGTCCGCCCAGCCGATGCGGTCAGAGCCGTTCGGAGTGCCGGTCGAATCCAGGCCGAAGATTGTCACAATCCGCGTGACCCACCTGGCGACTTCTTTGATAGCGGCCAAGGATTTGGTTTGGGACATGTATTTGTTTGTCGAGCCGATTAGGTCGGCCAGGGCTTTCATTGCGGCAGGGGTGTTAAAGCTGTCGCAGAGAGCAGTATGGAGGTTTTGGCGGGCGGTGTCAAGGCTTTTTAGTCTCATTAGCATGATTCACAAAGGGTTAATGATGAGAGAGAAGGGAGTACTCTTTATATATAGCATGCTCCAAAGGCCCAAACAGTTGCTTGGCCCGGCTCCCCTTCTTCTCCTCTTCCTCCTCCTCTACTATCAGCGCCTTCACGTTGGAGAAGAATTTTGCTATCGTGGCCTCCCAGCTCTTAGCTTCCATCAGGACTCCCTCCCGAACTTCGATGCCTTCTTTCCACCCGCCTAATAGGAAGACTATTCGAAGACCTCGCGGAGTCCATCCCCCACGGGTGAGTGCATCACGGATGGAAACAAAGTTCTTTAAACTCTTGGACATTTTACTGCCGTGGATTGATAGATGGCCCATGTGGAGAAAGTAGTTCACCCATTGGTGCTTTCCGTCAGCGGTTTTGGGGGTGTCGCAGCATCTCTCATGGTCAGCTTTATCGGATTCCCACGAACTAGAAGTTTTAGATAGAACATACCCATCCCAATACGCCTCACTCTGGGCAATCTCATTGTCATGGTGCGGGAACGCAAGGTCAATCCCTCCAGAATGAATATCAACTTGACCACCCAAGACTTCCGAGCACATGACCGAGCACTCGATATGCCATCCAGGTCGCCCCTTGCCCCACGGGCTATCCCAGCTTGGTTCTCCTGGCTTCTCTGCTTTGAACGCCTTCCATAGAGCGAAATCTTGTGGTGTCTTCTTGCTAGTCAGTAGTTTTTGCTTTCCTTCCTCTCCTATTTCATCAGGATTTGGTAGGGCTATGCTTTTATCTGACGTCAGAGCACCCTCACCATCTGCAATCAGGGACTCATCGCCTCTATTCCATGGCTGAAGCTTGGCATAATGATGGCCGGCGGCTTCATATGCTGCTATATCAAAGTAGACTGACCCGTCTGCTGTGGGATACGCAAATCCTTTATCGACGAGCTTTTTAACAAACGCTACGTTCTCGGGAATGAACTCGCTCACACGAGTAACTGTTGTGGGAGGGAGGACATTGAGTGTTGCCATGTCTTCATTAAAATGGTTCTCCCAGTAACTGGTAAGCTTGCTAAATACCTCAGGAGGATATTCTCGGCCCTGATTTAACGAATCCAGATACGGGAGTAGGATTGAAGATGTAGCACTCCAAAAATCCTTCGAGTCTTCCGGGATCTTTTGTAAGACGAGCGAGGCGGTGTGCAAAGTTGTGAGGTGCATCTTCAGCTTTGTAGACTTTTCGTCTAGGATTACTTCCACCTCTTCCTCGGCCTTAGCAGAGGGGTTGAGCTTCCGCTCTCGTTCTTTGAGAACAAGGCCCATAATCACTTTTTGAGTGCTCGTGGCCCAATTTTCAAAGATCTCGGGAGTCACATCGTCACCGGCTGCTGTATTCTTTTTCAGATATGCAGCCCAAGCTCCAGACACAGTAGACGCAACTTCCGGAGTAATAGAGGAATTCTGAGAGATAAATTCCTCAAGCAGATGCTGCTGGCGAGCCCTCAGGATAATCTATATTCACCCACCAATTTAGGAATCCGTTCAGCCCTCCCCTATGCCCTGTTCCAAAAATCCGAAGAATAAAAAAATAAAAAAATCCAACCTTATCGTCAACATCCGTGACATTCTGAACAAACTGCACCTCGAACCCGAAATAATCCCTCAATATCCTCCGCAAGACATCGGTAGTGACATAATTCCGCGCATGACCCAAATGCCCCGCATCATAAACTGTAGGCCCACAGCAGTACCAGGTAATCTTCCTACCGCTAGGGTCGATGGGAGCAAACAGGTTCTTCTCCTTCGTTAGTGAATTATAAATGCGAAGTGGTGGGAGGGCGTGAGGTGATGGCGGGGTCCAAGCCGGCTGCTCCCTTCTAGATGTCAAAGCCATTTTGAAATAAGCTTTTGGTTGGAATGCTGTTATTGCGGTGAATTTTAATCGTAGAGATGAGATGGTGCGAAGACGGAGGTGGTGGGGGAGGGCGGTGTGAAGGGGAGTGAAGAGCATGGAAAAATATGTGATTTGCGGGGGAGGGGACAGAAATTATGTTGTGAGCCGCAGGTGAGCCAGGTCCACTCTGCTGTCTCCTGTAAGGGCCCATCTGTCCGTCCAACCTCTTGTTGGACGTGATACCTGTACTTGTGACTTTCTGACGTTTGTGAACAGGGCTGCTATTTCATATATAACCAAAATCCTGCGGCTATACATATATTGAATTTATGCGGCTCTGGCCGATTTTTTGCCCATGTGCAATACGGTACCGTATGTAGCAGTCATGTTCGCAAGCATCAGAAAATTATAATGCGAGTAATTCATCGGCATCATTTCCAACGTGAAATAACTAACAATCACCACACACACTTCCTATCATCCGCATCCTTGACAGGTGTTCACCACAAAAGCAGGGATTCTACAACCTATCCGGCACTGTAATGTTCTAAAAAAATTTTACACTGGTCTATGATTACACTGTGCAATCCGTGCTGGGTATAATACTGCCCGCTACACAAGATGCTACCATCTATAGTACTGTGTCTGGCCAACAAGAGGCCTGCTGGGTAATTGCTCCCAAGGTTTCTTCCGTAACCTCTTCTCTTCCTTCTCCTTCGCAATCCTATCTCTTGTAACCTGCTCCTTCAGAACCACAGTAATGCCTATATAAAAAAACACCAATCAGCGCCTCGATCACAAACATTTCTAAATCGAGCGGGGCAAACAAACTAGTATATGGTAATCTAAGCATATCGACCCTGCCACGCGCCCTGTGATTCAGACCCCGATCATACGTCCCCCTCCCAACCCACGCCTGCTCAATATAGGTCTGCTCCGGATCCATCTTCCTCCTTACCACCGACTCGTTCCTAGCAGCATACAAATGCGCGAGAACATCCCTAGCAGCTCCCTTCGGTGAAAACCTCATCTGAATAATTGCATCCTCGATCTTCTTCCCCTGAATCTGCCGAGCTATCGGCGCCAACTTCTTGACAGATGTCTTGAACATATGTGACTTGGCCAAGTGTTCCTTTTCTGTTTGTAACAGCATTTCCCTCTTCGTCAATCGCCCGCGACGTCGTACCTCCCTGGCTGTTGCTCGCTTCGGCCACGCCCAGTGCTCACGATTCGGATCGCGGATGTGAATGGTCGAGAAAGCACCCATATTCGATTCTGTAGCAGCGACTTCGGTGGATTCATTGCCAAAGATGGAAGATCCTGCGAGGCCCCCGCGCTGGTTGTTGTAGGTTCCAACTGGAGCTTTGACTTTAGGGGATTGTTTGAGAAGTTCGCTAATTGGAGTGGCGGCCGGCTTTGGCGCTTCGGCCTTTTTACCCCAGAACCATCTTATAGTGCGGGATTGGTTAGAGATGGTGGGGGGAGGGAGATGTGTAACTTTTGGTCGGAGGAGCCATCGTGTGGCCGTTATTGCGGACATTTTAGGTCGGTTGTGTTCCCGCAATCTGCTTGGATAGAGGGAGTGATTTGGATGAGCTTTCTAGAGAGTTTGTGCCAAGACTTAGACCCCACCCATCATACGAGTACGTACTGTACAACCACCACCTCAGCACTTGAAAGAAAGGATGGTTGCTTCCCAGGCTCCCACCGTTTACAGTACATTTGCCCGTATAATAACTTATAATTTTTTAACCCAAACCAAAGCCACTGAAAAGTCAAAAAGGGCCCAAATGGAATCTTGCTAGAACCCAATTCAGGGCTATTCAGCCCACCGGATACGAGTACTAGCCGAGAGCAGCAGTGAGTTGGGTATTAACCACGATCATCATTAAATTTTAGACTAAATTGCTTTAAAGCTAATTTGTACAGCGCATGAACAGCTACCATCCATCCTTCCTGGTCCCCCTCCTCACCCATCTTCGACCGTGCTACCAAAGTCCAGTAGTTTCAGTTTCCTAGCATCTTTCGGATGATATACAGCAACTTTCGCCCTAACTAAGAATCTCGCTGCAGCCCCATCCTTCTTGAGATCCACATACTGCGTAGTCTCCAAAGATGCATTCATCAGCTCCTAATCATTATTAGCATCCTCCCTATTTAATCAATTACCCAATCCCACAAACCTCCAATAGAGTCTTAAACTCTTCCACCATACTTTCTTCCAGTCCAACTTCTCCCTGTCCCCACATCTCATCGATTCTCCTCTCCCCTTTCCTCGCCTTCCCTCGCTTGTCAAAGCCAGTCTCGAGCGTGACCTCCAAGTCTTCTCCCACCACCGGCCCGCCCATATCCTCGGCTGCCAGCATTCTTGCCAGTCCCCCACCCTTCAAGAACGCCAATAACTCTCTCAACAACTTTGACGTCCTCTTCAATAACTCCTTCCGCTTCTTATCCATCGCCTTAATAGCATCATCATGCACAACCCCCACCTCAATCCTTTGCTCTTCCTCCTCAAGCTCCCCGATCCTCTTCCTCAGTGCTTCAGTGAGCTTATTCTGCTCCTTTAGATCACCCTCCTCAGCCTCTACCTGTGCCTGGACCGATCTCAGTCGTTCATTAACAATCGGGATAGCAACCTTTGTCTGTTCAATCACTCTAGCAACGTTCCGATGCGCAAGTAAAATATTTAAGGGGGAGTCCCGACCGGGCAGGTAATCTATCGTCTGAAATCCCATATCATACGCTTCTTTCTCCGCTTTCAGCCTACGCAGCTTCCTATGCGGTGATTCTTGGGACACTATATCGTCGGGTATTGTGATTTGCGAACTCAACTAAACCCCATCCCCGTTATAAGCCCCGCACGCCCTTTTCATATTCGGCATTAAAAAAGGTGGTGCAAACCTCCGAAAGCGCCATCTCCTCATCCATCAACCGTCTACGTAGCTCCGTCGTAGCTTGTACAAGCGAAGCTTCATATTCGGTTCGCTGCGAGAGGTGGGATTCCTGTGTTTGCGAGGGGAGGTTTGAGGTCCGATTGTAGGTCTCGATATGCGAGATTAGGGCGTAATGGCGGAGAGCGGATATATCTGCCAGGGGGGTTGAAGGGAACCTAGAAGCCATTGCGGTGTTTAGCGGGGCGGGTGATGGGCGGGGGAAGTGGATAAGATTAAGGCTTTGTTTCCACGATTTTTTCATCCGTTATATAACGGGAGCCGCAACCAATCCAGGCTTATGCGGCTTGGTTGGGCCATCGGGTTGACGCGTTTTGGGGTGGGTGCGGATTGGGTTGCCTGTGTGCAGCCGCAAGTATATATTAGGTAAGGTGAGAGAACCCGGTGCTGGGGATGAACTCAAGGAACCCTAGAATGTAGGGAATTTTCACGTTGATTTTGTACCTTTGGTATTACAGTATTGGTTTTGTTTTGATACTATTTCTTGTGCTTTGATTTGGGATTTTATTTGCCATGGGATATTTCCCGAATGCGGCGGTTGGACAGGGAGTGCTAGTCATGTATGATACCTAAAATCATAATCATATCATACCAAGGATTTAACAAGAAAGAGAACCCGGTGCTGGTTAAACTTTATTTCGAGTGACACCCCTGTGATTGAGGACGTTCGGCTTGAACCTTTTGAACCATATAACCTGATATAAGTTACGGTATGGTATCAGATCATAGAGTCATAAATTTCCCCTCTGCCTCTTATCGGTCTTCCCAAGCCTACTGATTATTTGTGCCCGGAACCATTACGAACCGGTTATGTTATGATTGCTTTGAATCGGGGAGCGGCAGAGGACCAGGCGAAGGGTGTGAGCTCCGTGAAGGATGGAAACTTGAATATTCCTCCAACTACGGGAAATCATCAGAATTGGGATGCTCAACTCACTGCCTACTTCTTGAGGTCTCCTCAAATGAATGGGAAGATCTAGGCAGACTGGAATCGCAACCCTTAACTTGTATGATACTACCGGTAGCGGTAGGAGTGAAGTACCGCATTTTCTGGTTAAGCTCGTTTTCACGCTGAGAGGTCAGAATAAGGTGTGAGCCAGCATTTTTCAAAAAGTAACCCTTCCCGGCCGGCTACAGTACGATAGTTGTTTCCTCTAAATCGATGGCAAAAGTCTCAAAAATGAGGCCCCATAGTACTCGAGTAAATATCATTGAAAATCCTACCCCTAAAGGAAACTCCCTGCTCAAAGAAGCTTGTGTATTTCGCCACACTTTCTTTTGACCTCTCAGCGTGAACACGAGCTTAACTAGATAATGCAACAAGCTGCAAGCTGGGGGCAGCGGAGGCCTGCGCATCCAAATTTACCTTTGGAGTATCATACCGCAGTGTCAAAGAAACCGTGTTGAACCAAAAAACCAAGATGGCTACTGCGGTATCATGTTACCTTGCGATGGCATCTGATGGGCTTCGTTTCCTGATTTTGCAAATCTTCCAAATTCTTCTATCGCGTTTTCTTGCTTCTTTAGGATTTCAGAGAGCTGATCTAATTATTTTAGTCACTTGTGTACCGTACTGTACAATAAGTGTTCGGGCTTCGTTTTGCTTCATTTTGGCTACATTCTTCCAATGCTTTGGGTTGTTGATTCTTGTTGTGTGGTGGTGATCAAACTATCATACCAGATCTCGGAGATTTATTCGGCTATACACCCCAGTTGACTCAAAGTGCTGGAATACCGGTAGAGGCTGAAGGCAGGGCCGACTCCTCGTGTTGGATTTTTCGCCTTTTACGCGTTGATTTGTACTTTCTTTCTGGAGGATGTGGTTGGTGCTCTTCGATTTTGGAGTCATTGCTGCATCGTGGACTACCGGTATCTTGAAGTCGTGCCGGTCGGCGATGCGAGCAGTGAGTAGTTCCGTGTGTTGTTGCTGTGCTTGTCAGAGTCACCGTTCCGTGTGACACGAACTCCGGGAGGCCACCACGCGCGAAAAAGGGTTCCATTGGAAGCGAAGACCCATTAATCTAACTGGGGCTGCTTTGCACAACAACTGTTTTGGCAGGCCAATAAGCTGTTCTTTAGAACTAGTTTTATGCCAAGATTTGGCTTTTGGGAAGGAGCAGGAGAAAACTGTTCCCACGTGATCTAGAGCTAGAACTGGTATTGGGGGATTGACGACGCGACACATCCCACAAGTTAATCATCGATAATCGCTTTAATCACAGGCGCGTCTCCCACACCTACGACCCAGCTCGAGTACCTGTGCCACGAGTGACAATCGCATCGTCTCCTTTCGCCTAGCGACCACCGCCTTGTCCCTGGTTCTCGGCTACCTGTTTTTGTTAAGAATAGAGTGATGCTTCGACAGCCGTTCGTCCTTCCTCCTCTATGACCACAAAAAATAATCTCGGGCTACACCTCACTTGGTTTCGACAAGAAAGCCCGCAAGTACCACCTCCTCGTACAAACTGCGGCAATGCACTTTTGCCTCCTTTAGCTCTCCCCCCAACACCCGCAGCAACTGCTATTCCAGCTTCTTCCACAATGCCTCCTGCACTTGTCCGTGAACGTGGCTTACCACCTCCGCCTTTGCCATTGTCTGCCCACCAAGAGAATACTCGCGGGGTTGAGGGTGAGGAGGTGCCGTTCTTGCAACTCGAACCCTTCGTTACTACTCGGAGGAACAAACTTACGAGCCGGCCAAAAGCTGGGGGCGCTCCGCCATATGGTCAGGAATCAATGGTGCCACCGCCGTTGGATACAACGACACCAACACCCAAGTTTGGGAAAAAGATTGGAGATGAAGCAAACAACGCGTATCCCACTCCTGCGGCAACAAATAGTACTGAATTCCTGATGCCGGAGTAATCGTCTCGGTGGTTTGCTAATCTCAGCGTGTTCATTCTAGATCCCACCGCTCCTGCGTTAACTGCTCGGAGGAGAGCTCCAGTAATTTCTTCTCGTGCGGAGCCCATATTGTTGGATGTGGATACTATCGATTTGACTGGTGAAGGTGATGAAGATGCCCCACTTCCTCAAATCACTACATCTCAGCCTCCGCGGAGCTCGGGAAGCTCGGGAAAAACGAGACACGAGCCCCCACTTGATACTCGAGATTCCTCTTCTCGTTTAAGATCAACTACTACTAGACTAAAGAGACCCGCGCCCTGGCCTATGGAGGATGACATTCTAGAGGAAGACTATGGCTCACCTGGGAGTGGGGCTGAATGGTTGCTTCACGAGGAATCACTGAGGGCGGATGAGGTGGCTCAACCACGCCGGAAAAAGAGAAATAGCGATGAGTTTCAGAGGGATATCATGTCATCTGGGGAAATGCTACGTGCTCCTGTCGTTACAAAGGTGCCAAGGGTTGATCGGCAGAATGGTGTCCGGGCCGGTAGCGTTCAATCATCCAGGGATAGGGTTGAGGTTCCGGAGGACGACCCGGGTAGGCAGCATCGCTCGCCAGTGCCCCACCCGATTTTTGACGATGAGCCACCGCCTCCTTACTCACCTGCTCGGCCTCAATTACCGGAGTCACCATATCCGGATCTTAGCAATCGAAACTCTCCCATACCCCGCCAACGATCCTCACCAAGACCTGTCGTTAAATTCTCGGAAAAACCTGTCGTATCCAGGTCTGCGACTCGCCTTACGACGCCGAGTAGCTCTGCGTCCGCACAGCTTGAGATCACAGAGGAGCGGGAGGAAGAGGAGGAGGAGGTAATTACACATAGCAAGAAGAGGACCGTGAAGATCACTAGAAAGTGTGGGGCAGTGCCGGCTGCTGGAAGCCGGCGGGATAGGCGACGGGTTATTCCGAACTCGGATGATGAGGACGACAGTGATGAATGCGGACCGGAACCTGGGATTGTTGAGGTTGGTGGTGACAGCATAGCAGAACTGGTGGACCACAAGGCGTTTGGTCCTCAGGAGGGAGAGGAGGAGGGAGAGGAGGAGGGAGAGGAGGATGAGTATGGGTTGGGTGATGTAGACTTTGGTGAGGTTGTCGGTCAAATGGGCTCAAATTTTAACTACAGAGGGTCCGATATTGTCTCCAATAACCGGGAACCAAGGTCACCCCGACGGCGGAATGGTGCTAAACAACCGTCTCCTCTACAGAAGGATTCTCCTACAAGATTAAGGCCACCTAGCCCTCTCAAGAAGAGCAAGCGACCTAAATCTCCAATACCACCAACTCCCCGTTCCGAAAAAGCAAAAAAGACGAAGAAAAGCACCGACGAAGGCAACCTTGAGGGTTTCAATCTAACTCGATTAAAAAACATGTTAGAATCTCTCAAGGCTCAAGGGTTCGATAATGCAAACCGCATGGTCGAATTTTTTAATCAGGGTGTAACTCCTCCGCAAGATCTTATACAACAGAACTCTGCTGTACGGGAAAAGATTGCACTGTACGAGGCTCGAATCCAGGAGTTGGAGACCAGTGATACGGAAATGTATGAGGGTGCGTCTGTTCGGGATTATTCATACGAATCACCTTCCCCATCCAGAAAGCGGGCTGCTCATGCGGAGGCTACGCTTGTGCCTGAAACACCAACCCGAAAGAAAGGACAGAAAGTTCAACTAGGAAATGGTGATCCTGGAGGGGGGTGCGTTGGTGGGACTCAGATCGTCCAACAGACTCAGTTTGCTACTGGAAGTCCACCTAAAAGGCAGAGATCGCATGACCAACCTCAGAATACGTCAAAAATGGAGGGCTGGCACGCACAGGCTCATCCAAAGAAGAGTCAAGACTCCGATGACCAATTTACTATGGCCATTTCCCCTCCGCCGCCGCAAGCTCGACCTTACAATATGCCTTCTATGAGGCCTCTGGAATCGCCTCCACCGATGGAACCTCCTGAGGACTGGGAAGAAGAGTTTGGCGAAGCTCCAGCGCCGGCGATACAGAGTGATGAGGATTATGGTAGCGATATAGATGCAGCCGATTTCGGCATCATGATAAGTGATGATGAGCCCGAGGTCACTGTCGTCCGAGGGCCGAAGCTTAGGCAGCCGTTGGCCAGCACGGCTGCTAACTCACCGCCGATGAAAAACATAAATCAAGTTCTGGGGAAACCGCAGCAGATGAGACATACCCAAGTAGCTCAATTACAGGCAGGCGCGAGAATGCATGTCCAAAGGTCTTTAACCGTGGATATGAACGATCCAGCAATGAGGCATAGATGGTCTCGTGATGTTGCTGATGCTCTAAGGCGCCGTTTCAATCTTAAGGGTTTCCGGAACAACCAACTAGAGGCTATTAATGCAACATTGGCTGGCGATGATGTCTTTGTACTTATGCCAACTGGGGGAGGGAAATCGCTCATTTATCAACTTCCGGCTATCATAAGATCTGGAAAGACGCACGGCGTTACTATCGTGGTTTCTCCACTGCTATCACTAATGCAGGACCAAGTTGACCATCTTCAAAAGTTGAATATTATGGCTTTCTTCATCAATGGGGAAATTGGCGAAGACCAACGTCGGCTACTCTATGACTCCTTGTATCATGAAGATGTTGAAGAGATGGTTCAGTTGCTCTATATAACTCCGGAAATGATTGCCAAGAGTGACAAAATGGTCAATACACTTCTTAGCTTGCATAGAAGAGGCAAATTGGCAAGAATTGTGGTTGATGAAGCCCATTGTGTTTCTCAATGGGGGCATGACTTTAGACCCGATTACAAGACCTTGGGTACCTTGAAGTCGAAGTATCCCGGTGTTCCTTGGGTCGCTTTGACCGCAACAGCTACCGAAAAAGTGCGAATGGATGTTCAATTGAATCTGGATATGCCACGAGCGAAGACTTTTACACAGAGCTTCAATCGACCGAATCTGAACTATCAAGTTTCGCCCAAGACGAAGAATGTTTTGGACGACATAGTCGAAATTTGCCAACGACCCGAGTATGCTAATAAAACCGGGATCATTTACTGCCTTTCGCGCCAAAACTGCGAACAAACTGCTGAGAAACTGAGGACACGTGGTATACGAGCTCAGCACTTTCACGCAAAGCTCCAAGCGGATGAGAAGATTCGATTGCAGAAGGATTGGCAAGCGAGGAGGTTCAATGTTATCGTTGCTACTATTGCTTTCGGAATGGGGATTGATAAGCCTGATGTGAGATTCGTCATTCATCATACGATTCCCAAGAGCTTGGAGGGCTATTATCAAGAGACTGGGCGTGCTGGGAGAGATGGTTTACCCAGTGGGTGCTTCTTGTTCTACGCCTATCCGGATACCTCAACCTTGTACCGAATGATCAAGGACGGAGAAGGGAGTCACGATCAGAAGCGTAGGCAAAGAGAAATGTTACAAATGGTGGTGCAATACTGTGAAAACAAGGCAGAGTGCAGACGGGTGCAAGTCCTACGATACTTTGGCGAAAGGTTCCCTGAGCAGGAGTGCCGTAACAGTTGCGATAACTGTGCGTCTGGGATAGAATACGAGGCCCAGGACGTCAGTGATTACGCGAGGGCTGCCTTGGAAATTGTGAACCAGACCAGCGAAAAAACCATGTTGTTTTGCATGGACGCTTTCAGAGGTAGCGCGAATAAGGCGCACAAAGATGCGAAAAGCGAGAAGATGCAAGGGTACGGATTTGGGAAGAATTGGGTGAGGAGCGACTGCGAGAGGTTATTTCATCATCTGGCTGGGGAGGGTGCAATAATTGAAGAACATGTCAAGAATGGTGCCGGGTTCTATGTTAGCTATGTTAAGGTAAATTCGGGTTGAGTAATGGTAATTTTGTGAGACTAACGTCGGGTTTCGCAGCTTAATGATCGTCGGTCCCAGCCAATCTTAAAAGGCAAGAGGGTTGTGAGCATGTGCTTCCCAAAAGGCTCGTCCAAATCTACCAAGAATCAGAAAACATCAGCTTCTGCCTCGTACTCTTCGACAACCGTAACAGGATCAATTTCCGAATTACAAATGCAGTCTACCAATGTTTCGTCACCGCCGCGAAATGCTAGACAAGCTCTTACTCGAACAGGGGGGCGACAGGAGGCCAATTCACATAGCCGACATTTCATAAATGGGTATGAAAATGATGGTTTTGTTGTTGACGATGATGAGGACGACGAATATGGTCCTCCACCTGACGTACCGGACGAATTTGGGTTCATGCCAGTGAGGGAGCGTGGGAGGTCTCGTGCTACTATGAGAGGATCCAATGGGGTTGGTAGGCCAATCAGAGAGGATCCTGAGCTTGCTAGATTGTCGGAGTATGAGAAGGATGTCCTTAATAGATTCATGGAAGATGCCAAGAGATTGCGAGCGAATATCATGCGGCGTCAGGGTTGGGAGCGTGTTGAATCTGTGCTGGAGGATAGGCAGCTGAGAACCATCGGGATAAGGCTTCCGACGGGTATGTTTATTTGCCCCATAGTCATATATCCTGTTGCTAATTTGGAAAATTCTAGATCGCAAGTCTCTTGAGGCTGCTGTCACCTTCCCTCCAGAGGGGATCAAGCTTTTTGGAGGCGATTTCCTTCAGCTCTCAAGGGAGTACGCGGAAGAGAAGCGCGAGAATCTTCAAGACGCGGATCTCACTCAAGTCGTACCGAACGAGGATGAAGAAACCTATTCTGACGAGGACTACGGGGATAACGGCGAAGATTATGGCGAAGACACAGTCGAAGCATCATCATACTTCCCCCAAACCAGCCGAGGAGGTGAAAGCTCAGCAAACGCAGCAAACTTTAGACCTCCTGGAATGTCCGAGTTGCAAATGAGTCTCATGGCACAAGGTACCCAACGATCTAACATGCGTGATAAACATTGGGGAAAATAAAACGCTAACTGAACAATAGTCAAAAATAAACAAGTGTTTGCCACTGCGTCTAGCAGCAAGTCGACCTACTCGTCTACCACGCGTGTTCGAAGAGGTGGACGAGGCGGATCTCGGGGTCCGAAGAGGTATTCCGGTGGAAGGAAGAATCCCGGCGGTAGCGGCGGCGCGTCACAAGCTGGCACCCGGGGGGGACGTGGCAGCGGCTCCCGAGGTACTAGGGGTGGTGGCGGTAACAAGGGGTCTAGGTCTGCGAATGCAAGTGGAGGCGCTGGCACAAGTGGAGGCGGGAGTAGCTGTGGCGGGGGAAGCGGCGACGCGTTTATTAGACCAATGTTTTAGAAACGGATGTGGAGTTATGGTTTGTCGTTCTATCGTACTTTTTTTTGATTTATTTTTGTGCCTTTTCTTTCTCTCTTTGCTGTATTCTACTGGTAGGTGATCTGTCGGTTACTATTCTTATGCTCCTCTCGCTGCTTCTCCATTCTACATATATATATTTTCGCCCTTTATCTTTTTTATCTTTTATCTTTCTTTCATCTTTCACCTTCTCGTGCATTTACGATGGCGCTGGTTGATTTCTTGACGTTTTTTTCTTTTTTGGCCTGTCTTGTGGATATGAAAGGGGATATATTGGGTGTGGTAGTTGTTTCAGCTGTATAATAATGTAGTGGTAGCTAGGGCGAGATAGTATTATTATCGTATCATACCATACCATAATAGCCATATTGGCGTCATATCAATCGTGTATCTGAGTCGTAGTTTTTCTGGTTGAGTCTGATTCCGCGCACACACGGGGGTAATAAATGATATTATATTATCATAACTTGAATGAGATTCGGATCGCTTTGGCGGGATATTTTTTTTTCCCCGTTAGCCTGACGCTGCGTGAGGGAGTCTGAGCCGTGTCTGTTACTAGGAGAGAGTAGAGTAGATCTTGGGCAAGGGAGGAGATTTGGGGTTTTGTTTCTCCTATAAACGTGGCCATGTTTCAGAAACAAAAAAAAAAAAGATAGTGGATTGCGCGGTACTGGGTGGTTGGTTGTAGATAATTCTAGGCTCTCACTCGCTGTTGTCGTGACTTTTCCCCCTCACAATACTCTAGGGTATAATTGCTTGCCTGCACCCTCTCCTATCCACTTCCACAGTCCAGCCACTACCGGAGTATCATATCATACATGGTTGCCTCTAAACTCTCAATGGCACTGCAGCCTGAATGAGGGGACGACCTTGTAAGACCTTAAGGTTGTCTGCCCAAGCCATGTGAGTATCATCATTTTATGCAAACTGTGCTGGACCAATGCACGAATCCCTTGCGGACCTGTCTTTGCAACTTTTAAATTTATGGGCTCGGTGGGAATTCTCGACATGTGTCATTGTTAGATTATGAACCTAGGTTTCCTCCCCCAGTGCGGCTGAATTATTTACAGTAGTGCCTGTTTGGCGGGCGTTGGTTTGGGAGAGCTGTGGTCTGAAGTCGCGGTTTGAGGTCATGATTTGTGAACAACATTGTGATAAATTTAGTGCGGTTTTTTTTCGATTTTTGAAGTTGTGATTTGGGTTGGCTAGGAGGAGGGTTCAAGGATCATAGGATTTATCATATCATACTATAATAACAAAATACTTGAGAGTATGATATGATATAAAACAAAGTTTTTGTAGCCCTAAATATTCACGGGCATTATAAAGTTTGCAGGATCATGATTTTTTTGGTATAGCGAACAGCTCAAATTATGTGCTGAACAAGTCATTGGTGGTAAGTGGTAACGGAGGGTCATACAAGGTCACTCGGTGGTAGATTTGGCGGACAGCGTTGGGGGGTGGTGGCTGCCGCTGGGGATTCGTGAGTGGCGTGTTACACCAGTGCCGGTATTGAGGAGCAAGGACCTGAAAAGTACCGTAGATTTAAAAGAGGTCAACGGTGGGTGGTAAAGTACTAGTACTAGCAGTCTAAGCTATCGGTACTAGTATTCAGTCTATGAATGAAGTTATCGCTTCCTTCAATGAAGTGGTAATTGCAGTATATTCAACATAGCAGGGTACGGCGGGGTAATAGCCGGTGGACCTCCTGTTTCGCTTGGCACATAGTTTGTCAAAGCAGGTGTGGAGAAAGCGAGCGCGATTTAGGGAGGGGGAAATGATAAGTATTACCACTGTATCTATGTTATAGTACCCGTATAGGTGTTGTAAATAACAGGTACTGTACTCAACGGTATTGTAGATTGCGAGCCCCGGACGGAATGCGGGTGAACGGCATATTTAATTTAATATTTTTTTCGCTCTGGGATCGAGGGGTGATCTTCAGGCAGAATTCACAATGATTGGACCAACGTACACATGCGCAACGCTAGAGCCTTATTAGCCCTCGCCTCTCTAAGTTATTCAGCCCCAGGAGGTTCTCTATAACTCCAAGAGAGAAGCCAGATTCCCCCTTTCGCGCAATCCCTCTCTTTCACCTACAAAAAAAAAAGGATTCGGAAAATAGCCTATAGCACAGATGTCGTTAGAACGCCCGCAGTTCACTGGCAATGTCGGTTCGTTCAACAATAACTCTTTCAACAATATCGTCAGCTTCAACACAGAAAGAGACTCTGAGAGGCACCAGATTCTGCAGTGGCTATCACCGCTTGAAGCACAGCAAAGGCACCAAGGTGTGCGGACTAACCGACTTGATGGCATAGGAAACTGGGTACTAGAAACCAACGAGTTCAGAAAATGGAGTGGTGCAGAAGATGGTTGCGCTGAGCCAGTGTTGTTCTGTGAGGGAAATCCGGGAGTGGGGAAAACTTATCTGAGGTAGGGTGACTTGGTCTCGAGTAGGGAAAATGCAGGTGTCACTGATAATTAGTAAATAATAGCTCCCTGGTAATTGATAGCCTGTGCGATCAGGCTGGCGGAAAAGACCACATTGCTGTCGTAGGGCTCTACTGCGATTTCCTTGCTCAGCAGGAGCAGTCCACTACGAGTATGTTGGGCGCTATCCTCAAGCAGCTTGTTAGCAGAGGAGAAATCCCGGAACATATTCGGGAGGCTTTTCAGAAGGCGAAAAAAGAGTTTGGTGGGCGAGGTCTCCGACTTCCTGATATCGTAGAGATTATGAAGAAGGCTGTTACGGCGTTACCACGGGTATTTATATGCATCGACGCCTTAGACGAATCCACTCCGAAGCACCGACGAGAGCTCCTCAAATCACTGCGAGAAATCGTTCGGGTGTCAGTAAACACGCGACTATTTCTTACTGGGAGGCCCCACATTGGGGACGAAATCTTGAAGTGTTTTTGCAAGATGATTAGGATACCTATTAGTCCGACCCGGGATGATATTAGGAGCTATCTGGAGATGAGGCTGGATAGTGATACCGATCCTGATGTGATGGACGATGAATTGCGGGCGGATATTATGAGAGTGATTCCGGAGAAGATCGCAGAAGTGTAAGCAAAAATATCAAGTGCGTTCCCGAGACAAGTGTGAGGTATTAATCATTAACAATGATGACTAGTTTCCTCCTCGTTTCTCTAAACATTGATGCGATCCTGAGCGAGCTTACTCTTCACCAGAGAAGAAAAAAGCTGGACGAGATGTCTAAAGGGGATGGTCTAGGCGACGCTTACGCGGCAACTTTATCACGAGTGTAGGCACAACCTAGAAGTAGGTCAAAACTCGGGATGCAGGTCTTGATGTGGGTATCTCATTCGGAGCGGCCGTTGCGTGTTGACGAGTTATGCCGCGCCCTCGGGGTTGAAAAAGGATCTAGTGACCTGAATGTTCGGAATATTCCTCGGATAGAAACCCTGCTAGCCTGCTCCCTCGGGCTTGTCACAGTGGAGAAGACCTCGTCTACGGTCCGCCTTGTTCACTACACCCTACAAGAGTATCTCTCCCATGATCCTCGCCTGTTCCTTAACCCCCACTCGGCGATTGCCGAGGCCTGTTTGACGTACCTCAACTTTACGCAGGTCAGGGCCATTTCGCCTGCTCTCCGCTCTGTCCCACAAAGCTTGGATTTTGTTGAATATGCTTCTTGTCACTGGGGTACACATGCTAGGCGGGAGACTACGGAAACTGTGAAAGCGCTTACCTTGAAATTACTGGTTGGATACGATCACCACATATCATCGAAGATGCTATTGTTGCATGATGTGGACACTTGGGATCCACCATTCGACTGGGAGGGCCACCCTCGGGGATTTACAGGGCTCCACGGAGCCGCATACGTCGGATTGCCGGAGATGGCGGTTGCTTTATTGAAGATGGAGAAATGGGATGTGGAAGCAACAGATCTCCATGGTAATACAGCACTCACCTGGGCGGCTAGGAGGGGGCACGAGGGAGTCGTGGCGGTTCTGCTGGAACGGAAAGACGTCAATCCCAACAAAGCTAACAAACATGGCCAAACGCCGCTCTTGTGGGCTGCGCGGAATAGGCGTGGGGGGATCGTAAGGGCACTGCTGGAACGGAACGACGTCGATCCCAACATAGCTGACGAAGATGGCCGGACCCCGCTCGCACGGGCCACTAGGGATGGGCATGAGGGCATCGTGAGGATACTGCTGGAACGGAACGACGTCGATCTCAACACTACTGACGAAAATGGCCTAACACCGCTCTCGTGGGCTGCCGAGTATGGACATGAGGAGGCGGTGAGGGCACTGCTGGAACGGAACGACGTTGATCCCAACACTACTGACAAATATGGCCGGACACCGCTCTTGTGCGCTGTCGAGTATAGACATAGTGATGTGGTGAGGGCACTACTGGAAAGGAATGACGTCAATCTCAACACAACTGACAAATATGGCCGGACACCGTTCTCATGCGCTGTCAGGGATGGGCATGAGGGCATCGTGAAGATTCTGCTGGAAAGGAACGACGTCGATCCCAACACTACTGACGAAGATGGCCAAACACCGCTGTCGTGGGCCGCCGGGGATGGGAATGAGGGCATCGTGAGGATACTGCTAGAACGGAACGGCGTCAATCCCAACACTACTGACGAAAATGGCCGAACACCGCTCTCGTGGGCCGCCGGGGATGGACATGAGGAGGTGGTGAGGGCACTGCTGGAACGGAACGACGTTGATCCCAACACTACTGACGAAAATGGCCGAGCACCGCTCTCGTGGGCCGCCGGTAGTGGGCATGGGGAGGTTGTGTGGGCGCTGCTGGAACGGAACGTCAATCCCAACACTACTGACGAAAATGGCCGAACACCGCTCTCGTGGGCCGCCGGGGATGGAAATGCGGGTATCGTGAGGATGCTGCTGGGATGGAACGACGTCGATCCCAACACTACTGACAAAAATGGCCGAACACCGCTGTCGTGGGCCGCCGGTGGTGGGCATAGGAGCATCGTGAGCACCCTGCTGCAACGGAACGATGTCGATCCCAACAGACGAAGATGGCCGAACACCGCTCTCGCCCGCCGGGGATGGGCATGAGGGCATCGTTAGGATACTGCTGGAACGGGGCGACATCGATTTCGACACAGCTGACGGAGGTGGCCGAGCGCCACTCTGGTGGGCTGCGCAAGGTGGGCAGGAGGCAATCGCCAATTTGTTGCGGGAGAGGACGAATTTAATTCTTTCATTCCAAGATGTACAGAGACTTTGCAACCAATCCACCCAGCCGTCCGAGCTGTCTGAACCCCCCTTCAAAAGGACCCGCGTGTCTTGATATCCAAGGATAAAACCTGAATTTTCTCCTGCTCACTACACATACCTCCCGCAATAAAACAAACTTACCCAAACAAATCCTAAGCCCACTGTAGATAGTTTAGATGCGGATTGACGGTTTATTGTTGATGTCAAACATTTGGATCATCTATCTGGAACTTCTCATTTACTTTTGATCCCCCCAACTGCCCTACCCCCTTCCACACTTGTTGTCGTATCTTCCAGGGGGGAGGTTTTTTTTAAATAATTTTGTATATATCGGTGGCCTATTGGTTCTTTCCGTACTCGCCTCCCTTCACACTCTCATCTCCCTTCTTATCCTTGTAAGCCTGATACGCCCCATAATACCTACACTTACGACGCTCTGCAATGGTCCTTAGAGCGTGTATACGAGAGGGTTTCCTTCTGATCTCCTCCGGGTTGGGGTTTGGGGGCGCCTCTGGAGATCAAGTTGTCTCGTCGTAATTGATGATAGGTTTGTTGTCAGGGGTGGAGCCCTCTGGAGTGACGTTTTCGAGGATCGTGAAGAAGATTTCTAGGCAGGTCAGCTGACCTGCCATGCTTTAAGTATTTGTAGGGCGCAGGTGCTGAAGGTGTATTTATTTGGTCGGAGGTGTGGGGAGGGAAGGGGGTGATGGGATGTGACGGGAGTTTGTGCTTTTATGGCTGCGGGGGCGGGAAGAAATTTGTATTATTGAGTACGGCATTGTCACTCTCTGGGACTTGACTATGGATCATAGGACTTGATGCCTTGTGTAAAGCTGGATCCTAGAAGGACTTTCGGGAAAGGGTAGTGATGGTCCAAGCACCACCTTCACAGGATGTCACTCTGTGCCGCCCTTATAGGCCAGACGCTTTATACGAAATAGCGGCGCTTAGGGTGTGTGAAATGGGTGCACTCTGAGGCTGAACTGGTGCGCGTGTGTATACCGGTGAATGAGAACGCAAGCAAGAAGAGCTTTCTTATATTTTCTTTCCCTTCCTTCTTATCCTTTCCTCACCTGGGTCTTCCTTCTTTCCTCTCAACTTTTCTCTCTACATACACAACGGAAGAAACCATGAACTCCTTCACAGCTCAATACAAACCCTGTATCTTCACTTCGGCTTCTCCACTCACCTCTGTGTAAAACCCTCATGGCTGATCATTGCCTTCGCTTTGATTATTTTCAATAGGTTTGTTGGATATGTTGTCTATCGTTGCCCACAAACAAGAGTCTTATCTCGTATGTTACTTTTCTATATCATTCCTTTATATTAGGTTGTATTCCTTGAGGCTGGTTTTTGTTGGGTCTCGATCACTGGGCGGCTATTTAATATAAGTCGGATATCTCTATATTCTCTAGGCTTGGAGGCATGTACCCGCGTGGAGCCGATGATGGGTTATGGGCTCAAGATGGGACACAAATTGTCATGAAGGATTGGGTTGTTGATGCTCTCCATATAGGTTCGGCTATCAGGCTTTCTCTTGGTCTATCCTGAGTTATCGAAGTTGTTGGAGTCGAAGCTGTTAAAAATACTACTACTCCTCTGGTACGAAGGTGTTCCTATTCCAATATATTGATTGACGATCGAGTGGGGGACATAGGGGGCTGAATGAAAATAAGAATAAATGGATATTAGATGATATATGGGTGATGGAGTGTTGTTTTGCTTGTCTTGCTCTCTTCCTCCATGCGCCTGAGATCAGGCAGACCATATTTGATAAACTTGCATAATGCTTGCTGAAGCTCAGCTAAAATTAGGTTTCGGCTATTCTACGAGCAACCAGAGCCTAAGTTAAAGGGTAGCTCACGCATCGGTAAATACTACCTTCGGCAGGGGTTCAGGTTTCAACGGATTTACTTTGCCTCGGGGTGTAGAGAGATGTGGTGGACGATAGCCAATCTGGTGACTTATTTTGTAGTGGAGGTCTCCTGTGATATGTGCACTCTATTGGGGCTGTGTTAGTCACGATTGGAGAACGAGATCCCTAAGACGCCTTTATGGAACATCCCTCCAATGTGAAGAAGAGCTCTCCAATCTTTGGACGCGCTGGGTAAAACGTTTCAGTGCGCTGTGTTCGCCCCAATGTAAGTCCTGTGGGCTTTCCAGTGCCCGAGATGGGTTTATTATGGCAGACCGGATGACAGTGGGTAAGAGGATTTTTGGATATCTCACACGGGTACAAGACTGGTGGGGTGCTTGGAATTTACCTGGGAGACTGGGCTTGTGATGAGACCCGTTGTGGCTTTCACACGGAACAAGAGTTGCCATGTAGTAGCGGGGGGGCGTCTGTCATGCTAAGTAGAAAAGTTGATCTCCCTTAACTCGAAACCCAAGATATTATCACTGCTGAAGGTGTTTGTGGTTTCCACAAGGAAATGGTTTTTCAATGCCGGTCACCTGGACTGTAGTAGTTTACTAGTATAGGAGCAGTTGGGATCATTCTACTGCCTGGCCTTGAGAGTTTTCGGAGGTAATTTAGCTTGTGAGATAGTGCCCGACTTGTGCTGTCAACTAGGACTTAGAAATATGTACTATATACGAGGGTTAAGGATTAAGTCGTGGCGCAGTCCATAAGTAATGCTCCACTGTGTATGATACTCTGGGGAAGGAAATTGCTAGAGCTGTCGCTTCTCTTTGCACCGTAAAGATCTATCGAGGAAAACTATGATAGGTGGTGGCGATAACTTCGCATGCCAATAAAATCAAAACATTCTACATGATGAAGTGTGGTAGTCTGTAAGTAACTTCTCGAAACCTCATCCATTCCATGCATTGATCCAAAACTCACTCAGAGGATTCCTACAATTCAAGCCCGCTTCATTATCCATGTATGGAGCATATATTGGTATGCCATCTGATACTCTATCCCTTGGGTATAGGTGTTGTACGGTACTGTACTGCACCTCTATTTTGTTGGATGTCATATTTCAATCAAACTCTACGAAATCGGCATTCTCAGTAATGATATAAGTGAAGGGACCTGAGTCCGATTTGTCAACCAAGACCTCACGGCAACCGCTGCTGCCGCGGCTAGGGACTGGTATAGTATCCCCTCCTCTACACGTTTGGTGCGAATCCTCCCCGATTATTATCATTTTCGTGTGGCAATTGGGGACCGATCATAACGGAGTTTGTGGCTGGAAGAGGTTTGAAAATATAAAGTGATTGCAATAGGTCTGCCTGGGGTTGGGGGGAGTGAAGATCTTCCATTCTGGAATCCTTTTTAAGGGTTTCGAATTGAGGTCAATAATTTAATTGGAATAAATTCTCCTTAGGCTCCAATGACTTTGCCTGCCTTTTCCCTCTCATTTTCGGCCTTGCGAATGTCAATGCTACGGTGGTGTAGAGCCACTTTTGCCTTGTATCGATGGAGGTGGTGGCACGATCGTGTAGACAATAATCATAAATGAAGGATGTTGTGGTTTGTATTCTCTATGGAGGTTATTTGTCACGGTTCACCTTAAGTATGATAGTGAAAACTCTAAGTTACATGCGCAATCCTACATCCGTTCATGCCCTGAAGCATTCACTAGTTCACACTTGGGTGTTCCTCCATCATATGTGTGCTTCCTGTTGCCTGCGCTCGTCTCTGCTCATAATACTCTACAATGTGCTACTACGGGATTATTATACCTTCATGTTTACGGCTGGCCCTCTGATTGCTTTTTCGCCTGAGTGTTTTCTGTGATGACGGGAATCTTGCTTGTTAATTTGGTTTTTGAGGTGTGGTGGAGTCTTGAAGGTAGTCTAACTTATGCAGTAAAGGTTGGATCGTGGGGTCTGAAAGGGAGCTGGTTTCAAACTAATTTTTCCGAATTTTGGGTCGCACTCCCCTTTGGGTCATACCAGTAACTCTATCCACCGTAGCACTATTTAGCGGGGTAGAACAGTACCGTACCGTAAAAACCCAAATAGAAGAAACATGTGCTAGGACGTTGGAATTTCCCTTCTCAGCTACGCGAGGGGGAAACTCAGCAAACTCAGCCCTCAGTTGAGATAAAATAAAGGGAATATACAACGCACCTTACTAGGAGAGGCAACTACAACGTCCTAGCACATGTTTCTTCTATTCGAGTTCTTACGGTAGCTAGTTGCCCTCCTGTTTCACTTCGGGTAGTCGCACGAAGCGAGCGCGCCTCACAGGGGGGAATGATAAGTATTACATCTGTATTTATGTTAGAGTACCGGTACAAGTGTTGTACATAACAGGCACTGTGCTCAACGGTACTGTAAATTGCGAGCCCCGGATGGAATGCTGGTGAACGGCGTTTTTTAATTCAAATGTTTGATGATATACGAGTAGTTAATACCGGTATTACAGATCTTCAGGAAGAGTTCGCAATGAATGGGCTAAACTAACGCGCACTTGTGCAACGCCAGAGCCCCATCAGTTCCCGCCTCTCTAAGTTATTCAGCCCCAGGAGGTTCCCTAGAACTCTGAGAGAAGCCAGATGCCCCTTTCGTGCGATCCATTTCTTTCCTACAAAAAAAGAGAATTCAAAGAATAGCCTATGGCACAGATGTCGTCAGAACGCTCGCAGTTCACCGGTAATATCGGTTCGTTCAACAATAACTCGTTCAACAATAGCTCGTTCAGCAATATCGTCAGCTTCAATACAGAAAGGGACCTCGAGAGGCACCAAATTCTGCAGTGGCTATCGCCACTTGAACCACAACAGAGGCACCATGGTGTGCGAACCAACCGACTTGATGGCATAGGAAGCTGGATACTAGAAACCAACGAGTTTAGAGAATGGAGTGGTGCAGAAGACGGTTCGGTTGAGCCAGTGTTGTTTTGTGAGGGAAATCCGGGAGTGGGGAAAACTTATCTGAGGTAGGATGACTTCGTCTTTGGGTAGAGAAAATGCAGATGTCACTGACGATGATCAAATAATAGCTCCCTGGTGATTGATAGCTTGTGCGATCAGGCTGGAGGAAAAGACATTGCTGTCGTAGGACTCTACTGCGATTTCCTTGCTCAGCAGGAGCAGTCCACTACGAGTATGTTGGGCGCCATCCTCAAGCAGCTTGTCAGCAGAAGAGAGATACCGGAGCATATACGGGAGGCTTTTCAGAAGGCGAAAAAAGAGTTTGGTGGGCGAGGTCTCCGACTTCCTGATATCGTGGAGATTATGAAGAAGGCTGTTGCAGCGTTACCGCGGGTATTTATATGCATAGACGCCTTAGACGAATCCACTCCGAAGTACCGACGAGAGCTCCTTGAGTCACTGCGAGAAATCGTTCGGGTGTCAGTACACACGCGACTATTTCTTACTGGGAGGCCCCATATTGGGGACGAAATCTTGAAGTGTTTTTGCAAGATGATTAGGATACCTATTAGTCCAACCCGGGATGATATTATTAACTATCTGGAGATGAGGCTGGATAGTGATACCGATTCTGATGTGATGGACGATGAATTGCGGGCGGATATTATGAGAGTGATTCCGGAGAAGATCGCAGAAATGTAAGCAAGAATATCGAACCCATTCCCAAGATAAGTGTGAGGTATCATTCACTAACAATTATGTCAAGCTTCCTCCTGGTTTCTCTAAAAATTGATGCAATCCTGAGCGAGCTTACTCTTCACCAGAGAAGAAAGAAGTTGGACGAGATGTCTAAAGGGGATGGTTTAGGCGACGCCTACGCGGCAACTTTATCACGAGTGCAGGCTCAACCTAGAAGTAGATCAAAACTCGGGATGCAGGTTTTGATGTGGGTATCTCATTCGGAGCGGCCGTTGCGTGTTGACGAGTTATGCCACGCCCTAGGGACTGAAGAAGGATCTAGTGACTTGAATATTCGGAATATCCCTCGGATAGAAACACTGCTGGCATGCTCCCTTGGACTTGTCACGGTCGAGGAGTCCTCCTCTACGGTGCGCCTTGTTCACTACACGCTACAAGAGTATCTCTCCCATGATCCTCGCCTGTTCCTTAACCCCCACTCGGTGATTGCCGAGGCCTGTTTGACGTACCTCAACTTTGCGCAGGTCAGGGCCATTTCCCCTGCTCTCCGCTCAGTCCCTCAAAGCTTGGCTTTTGTGGAATATGCTTCTTGCCACTGGGGCACACATGCTAGGCGGGGAACTACGGAAACTGTGAAAGCGCTTGCCTTGAAACTACTGGGTGGATACGATCAGCACATATCATCAAAAATACTATTGTTGCATGGGGTGGGCATTTGGGACCAACCATTTGACCCCGGTGACTGCCCTCGGGGATTTACAGGGTTCCACGGAACCGCATACCTCGGATTGCCGGAGGTGACGGTTGCTTTATTTAAGCTAGAGAAATGGGATGTGCAGGCAACCAGTGTTCGCAGCCGTCCGGGGCCCCGTAGGGCCCGGCGGGGGGACTGCCAAGAGCCCGGGACGGGACGGGACGGCAAAACGTAGTCCGTCCTCGTCCTTGAATTTCCAGGACGGCCGTCATTAGG
>Ga0307509_10000485_pt1 | contig 67462 bp, 59 predicted proteins | sample 10_EM_MG_FD_202245 | JGI IMG/M metagenome (GOLD analysis project Ga0307509, IMG submission 202245) | Populus trichocarpa ectomycorrhiza microbial communities from riparian zone in the Pacific Northwest, United States - 10_EM | ecosystem: Host-associated > Plants > Roots > Unclassified | place...
GGTCTATCATTGGTTGTGCGGGAGTGGGCTTGGCATGGGATTTCCTTTAAGTAGTCTTCTCTCTTGTACGACTAGTCATTAACGAACATCTCACCTCACACACGTATCACACACACATCCCAACAAAAATCACCTTCGTGGCCCGTACTGTGCACTTTCACCATAAAAATATCCACTTTGGTGTCCACCTCTTTACTAATCCACCTTTTCCTCTATCCTCTCCCCCCTTCCCCTGTTACTAACGATCCCCGGTGTCCACCGCTGCTCGTCTCCTGCTCCTCCAATATTTCTCCAAGACCCAGACCAGCCCGTTCGATTGTCACCTGATACTGACCCCCCCTATGCTTCCTTCCCAGCCCCTCCTCACCATCCCCCTCGCTTATTCCTCCAGTAGGCGACATCTCCACCCCCAAGCTGAGCACCCCGCTCAATACCGTATATTCCCCGCTATCGGAACATTCGTTCCTCCGGCGGGGGGCTTGCTACTGTGCATTGTTCACAAGGATGTTCTCCTAGATCGGTGCACCCCATACCAAAGTTGAAAAAGAGGACTTTGTGCGGCGGCGGCGCAGAGGTTCGCGATATCGGGTGTGCACCGTTTTTCACCCCTTGCCTTGCAGGTGCCGTGCAAACTCCAAGTGGAGTGTTAAAAAACGGAAACAACCGTGATCACAGGATATCACTCGATAGGAACCCCCCCCCCCCCGGGTACATTTTGACAAGATAATGCGTTTTAATAAGGCATACCACTTTATAATCTACCAAACCGAGAAATGCTCACAGCTACATACAGCCCATCGACACGAATTTTTAGATGCTCTATCATATCGTACCGGAAATTTTTAAGCTGCCGCTTTAGCAATTAAGTTAACCCATTGTTTTTTTTTCCTCCCTACTCTTCAATATTATTTGCTTTTTCACCATCCATCCATCCATCCATCCCTCCCCTCCTCCGCTCAAATGTTAGACAGCACGGGGCTCGGATCGTTCCCCTTTTTTTATCCACAAGCTGAAATTACTCGTAAGATATCCTCTCACGATACAGCACGCCACTCTGTTTCTCTCTCTCTCCCCCACCATAATCCAAGCCACCATACTTCAGCCCTCATATACATCGTGATCTCAGTTTCAGTTGCGATAGTTGTTTTTTTATTACATCATATCATACCAGGGAAGAGAAGGGGGGGAGGAGGGGGGCCTTACCAAAAACGTAATATTCTAAAAAGGATAAGAAATAAGTTATAATAACTCTATTATAATATGTATCATACATACAAAAGATGCCACAAAGTATTGCGCGTAAGAAACTTCAACCCTACTCGTACCGGAGTATCCCGCGTGAGGAGGGGGAACTAAGCTATTTATACGACTGAAACAAACTGCAAAGGGGAAGGTTATCATTTGGTATCTACTGTAGGTTACTGCACTTGTAACCGGTACTTAGTATGGTACTGATATGAGGTCGGCGATAAGTTAGGCCCTTAAATTACCATTCCACTCACTGTGCTTCTAGAGGTAACCAGCTAACTAATCGGGTTTGTAGAAGACGTCTCACAAGAAAGAGGGGGGGGGGTATGTAGCAAAGTTGTACAAAAGTTGGAGTATCATGATACCTTACTTGAGCTTTTTTTTCTTTTTTCTTTTTCTCTCCTTTTTGGAACAGGAGATACAGCACCTGAGTGTGAGACTGCACAACATTGTACGATAGATAGAGATGGTATTACACGATTTACATGAGAAAATTAATTTCACTGCAGAGCTCGAAATGAGAAGACAAAAACCGAGACCTGAATTTGCAGAAAACTATCGTAAACCGAGACAAAGGATTTAAAAATATTTATCCAACCCTAGAGGAAAAAAAACAAAACAAGCCCAAACAAGCCCAAACAATCATAGCTCTGCACGTAAAACCATAGACCAGATGAAAGAACATGACCAACAAAACCAGCTCGTGACAGGAATTTCTCATGAAAACGTAAAGCTTAGTTGCAAGAATGAAAAGGAAAAAGGGAAGAGAAAAGGGGCATACACGATAATTGAGGAGAAGAAGGAAAAGGAAGAGAACTGGGTAGAAGTCCACTCTCCAAATCATGACCGCCCGAGATTTGAGAGGCGATTTATACCTGCCAATACCTCACTCGTCCAACAGGGACTTGGATAAGCTCCGGTTCGCTCTCCGAGCACTCGGAAGACTCATGGCCATGGCGATCGCAACGGGAGCACCTGTACTGCCTGATTTCATGGCTGCGATGTCTTGTATGGCGGACCACCAATCTATCGCCAGAATGGCGGGGGCTAGAGTGCTCCGTGATCATCAACATATCGCCGGAGCCGCGCGGAGAGGCAATCCTGCTCAGAGAATTCGATCGGTGATGGTACTCGTGCGAGATTCTCCCCCTTGCTGCATCCTCCGCCGCATACCCCACCGAGACCTCTCTCGACGTCGACTCGCTATGCACCTCTCTGGACCTCGACGTCCTGCGCCTTCCCCTAGACCTTGACTGGCGCCTTGACTCCCGTTCCTCGTAAATCTCTCGAACCTCTCTCTCATACCTTGCACTCTCCTCACTTACTCTCGCCCTCCGTTGCTCCTCCAATGTGTTCTCGAGCGTGGCGACTTGATTCCTTAGCATGTTCTCCCTCGCCAGGTCCTGCGCAATATCGGAGGCCGCTTGACTAATGCTGATGTTGAGTATTCTCGGCGCAGGCTCAGGTGGCTCTGCAACGATGAGTTGTGTTTCTGTGTGGGTGCATTGCAGGGGGTAGATTGGTGGAGGAGGAGGGTAGATCACCGGCACCGAGACCTTGCGGGAGGTTGAAGTCCGGCACCTTTCAATGACGATCCGACTAGGACGGGCAGTCGCTTCTGGATCAAGATCGAACTGGACACCACTAAAGCATAGAGGCAGAGGCATTGCGAAGTTTTCTTTAGGAGTGCTTAGCTTTGCGATGGTGTGGGTGATGTGGGTGGATGGATGATGGTTTGATGGATGAGAGGGTAGATAATGGATGAGGGTAGATAATGGATGAGGGTAGACAATGGATGAGGGTAGATAATGGATGAAAGGTGTTGGCGACGGGTATCAGAAGGAAGAACGGGGGAATGTCGTGTTTATATGGTCCTCTGCTAGTAAAAAGAAATTTAACCGTGTGATGAATGCAGTGGTGTGATGCTAGTCGAGAGGAAAAGTCTTCTATTTATCGATGTGTTTCTTTTTCGATAGTGCGAACTGTGTATCCCCGGTCTTGCGGTGTAGTAGTAGTAGCGTAGTGAATATATCAAAGGCGATTACCAAGTAGGACCCCGTGGCTTTTTATACCACGAGGGGTACCTGTACGGTTGGACCGTGCACTCTACAGTAGAGGCTGTGTTCCACCCACTCACCCACCCCCCGCCATACAACGAAAGCAGGTGTGCTGCATCCCGTCGTGCAGAAGAGACTTGTGAGTGTGGTTGTTGCAAACTCCCAACCCAAAGAATAAGCAAAGCAGCGCGCAATCTGCGAGCGCAGCCCGGTACCGTAGACGCCAGATTTTCCCTGGGGGGCCCCCCGAGCAGCAGCCACAGATGGCATACCCCTTATGCAAGGGGACAATATTTGGTAGGTGACCCTGCTCTTCGTCACTACCTTGCCCACAGACAAGACCAGACTATGTTCGCCCGTACTAGCAGTATTCGCACTCGCACTAGCACATAATGCCCAAGAGCCCCATCGAAAGGCCGCCCAAAATATTGGTCGCGTGAGATTTTGATCCCAATTTTAACTCAAATGATTAGGTGAAGGAGTCATACAGTTCATCACACCGACCGGGCGGCTGTTGGCCTTTCTTCAGCAACGTGTTCCCCTTGATGAAATAAAGCCCGGAATAATAATCCAATAAGTCAAGCCGCCGTTTGTATTGTCCTCTTGAGCAGATAGGGTTATCGCGTCGGACGGATGGAGTGGGCCAAATCCACACCGACCATCACTTTCCCAGTTCCGGAGCGTGCAAGGAACCCACACACCTACCGTACCCTATGCACATCCATTTAGCGAGACCAGCATCAGCCAACCAAACACTTTCAGCTCGCCATGCCCGGCCGGGGGAGGAAGGTGGTGGAGAAGGAGAAGGCCAAGACATCTACGGTAGTCTACGCCTCAAAGCCAATCAACCATACCGTACTGCAGCAATACGGTAGCTAAGCTTTTTCACACAGCCTTTCCAAAGCCCATTCAAGTCACAATCGCAAACACCCGGTAGCACAGTACCATACCAGTATCCAGCGACGAAAAATTTTCAGCATGACGAAATATCCAACATGCCCACCATCCACACATACCGGTACTGTACGAGTACTTCCTCAGCCCCTGATAAGAGATATCATGCGCATGTCTTGGAACATGCGGGGTCACCTTGCCTGGCTCCTCGAGTTCACTGTGAGACTCCGAGTTATTGTATCATACCCGAACTATGGCGACAGACCGCGCCGAACGAAGAGGATGGGTCAACCATTCTAGAAATTAGAGGGAACCCTTTGCCCCGGGGAACAGCTCAGCCCCGCCAATAGTAGGGGAGGATTAGCCCCCCGTAAATTAGTAGGTAAAACCAACAATGTTCCAAAAGAGCATCGGGGATTCTACCGGCATGCCTCCATCGCTTTTTCGTTCTTGTTGGGGTCTTTTGGTTAGAGCGGCACAGCAACATTACAAGTACCCCCACCAACTGGTTTGGACGGTCGCATCAAGCGCGAGCCTAGAAGCAAGGGACACTGCAGCAATCGCTATAAGCGCACAAGCGCGTTTGTTCAATGGGGCCCGGACGATTCCGAAGGTGAATACAGTGCGAGTGCTAGAGTCTAGTGGGTTTGAACAGCCGCCGTGGAACTCCGCGATAACACAGCCTGCAAGCGCCACGATATGCAATGCCGGCACCGGTACCGGTAGTTCCTCGCGCGGGTGGGCCCTCGGGTAATTCCATTTCCTGCAGTCGGTCTCCCATGAAATCAGGTCGAGCAGGAAAAAGTGTCGAAACTTTTGTCGCGGCTATACCCACCTTCTCCTGTGTGGCTATGTTTAGCACATACACCCATACGTACGGTATCTCGCTGTATTCGTGCTCGAGTAAGGGATGAGCAGAAAAAGCACATAGCACTCGGTCCGCTCAGTGCTGGTGAGAATTCCGGCAAGCAAAAGTAAGCAAATACCGGTAGGATGGATACTCCCTTCTTTAGCGAATACCCAGCGGACACCGTCCCCCCTACCCCCTTCTCCCTTCTCCTTTCCTTTTCTCTTTCTTTTTTCCATGCGAGTCTTTTTTTAGCTCGCGATATCCTATTCCTCGCCTGGTCATGGAGTTAGGGGTAACTTGAGCAACAGGAGAAGAAAGGAACAACAAGACCCCACGCTAACCAGGGCACTGTTTCAAAAGTACCTTTTTCCCATCAGCATGCGAAGGGCATCTCTCAGTATGATGCGAAGCTTCCGACTGGGCGGCTGCATAGATCGCGTACTCGGCGTCGGGATAAGGTTTTGCCTGACCAGTGATCTTTCGCCCATGTGTAGGCTGGGCTGGATTTTACGTCTTATGCTGCACGCAAATAATGACCCCTAAACCGCTGTCAACACAGAAGAGCTTCTCCCCCTTCCGATTCGCCACCTCCTCACTAAAACCACCCTCTGCAATTCTGAAACTGAGCCTTCATGGGAGCCGCCATCTCACGCACATGGTGAGGTGGGAAAGGCCATCACAGATGTCCAGTCTGTATCAAAATTATCCGTCATCACAAACTTGCCCTAAACACCGCCAACATATCAGAGATAATTATTTGTCTACCTAACTGCATTGCATCACGCCGCTACTTAAAGGCTACGGTAGGCCTTAAGCCCGCCCACAAAGCCAGACTCATCTCTATCCTATATAATATGCCCCCCCCTTCAGTGTCTGCCTCTCTTGCGATTCACGTTCATAAACCCCGCCTATTCACTCACTATACAGTATCTTTCAGGTGAGGCTGTAGCATATTATGCTGCAGAAACGTGGAAGTCGCAATGCCCCCACGCACTATAAAGCTATGGTACAAATTCAGTATCTTCTATCCGTTACAACTTTATCGCCATATCGTTTCCCAGCATTCTATCAATCACCTTGCTACCTCCTTCGGCTTAGCTCTGCCTTGCTGAATATTGGAAGAAAAAAATCAGTACTATGATACTGGCGGGAATTATCACACTCCCACAATACTGTACTCGCCACGAGATCAGGTTGTGAGCTAAGAGAGCAAAATTTTGCGGGATGCTACCAAAGAAAAATTGCTATTTTAGCCGCGTACTCTGCGGCCGCGAAAAGTCCTAGCAGTCCAAGGGACAGAGTACGATACAGAGTCAACTAAACAACTAAACACTGTGAATGGATCACTAAACCTGGAACCCTAATATCTCCTCCCTCCCTTGTTTCCGTCGCACTTACTATGGCAGTATTATCCGGTATCTTCGTTTCTGGGGTGTATAGCTTATCTCACCGCGAGTATAAGTTAATGCTGTACTCGTACAGTACTACCGTAGTATAACCGGTATTCCCGGAGCACAGGAAAAGTTATAAGGCAAACACCATCGATGAGCATGGCTGCTGGTCTCCGATAGCTTTTTTCACCAGCCACAATAGCCTCTACGAGTATTGGGACCTAGAACACTTTATTATTATTATTTTCAGCTGCTAGGTGTATAACGAATTCGGTAGGTGGTAGTAGTGGTGGTCAGAGGGCGGAGTTGAGATATGGTTTTGCTGATCAGCTGGGGTTGCTCGTGGTGGGAGTATGATAGTCATACGGTAGATTAAATCTTGTGGTACGAGTTATGCATCCCACCTTGAACCACCGCTTATTTCCCCCCCTCTTCCTGTGTAACTCTCAACCCCATTCTGAGACGAGCCAATAATTCCCATGCCATCCTGTAGGTCATCTCAGACAGTTCAGATTCAGGAACGCTTGGGTCATTTTTGGCAGCTGCTTTCTGAACTTGGTCCCATGGCTCGAATGACTTGGCGCTATCGGCCGATTTAAACACGGTAGGCTTAGCGAGCCTTGAGACATATTTGACAGTCTCAGGCGGTGGCCCAAGGGATCATAGGTCGCAGTACAGTACAAGTACGAGCAAGTCATAGTGAACACTTGATGGTGGGGCAGTGCGCGCCTTTCTGAATCTTTTTGTTCACAAGCTGGTTCTTGGGCTGTTGAAACATTTGTCTTGGCATCTATCTACAACTGCGCTTTACTATGATAACTTATAATCTTGTTGTATTTACTGGTCTTTGTAAGCTTTCACTACTTCACTCGCTCTCTCCTGCTATTCAGTAAAAATAAATCCATAATACTGGCATATACTTAAAAAGGCATATCTGAAAAATAGTTATCAGATTCTGAAAGGCTGTTTCTACTGTTGACAGGTATTGTGCTCGAGGCTCAAGCAAAGGTACAGTATGAGAACTTTGCGAACGTGACTGTCAGGTCAAATAGCTGAAATCAGCCCCTCAGCCCCCACGATAAGATATTAAATATCTAATTTGACAAGTTAACAGAGTTGCAAAGACATGTTGACAAGATCCAATACACGTAAAAACCGAAATAATTGGGAATGACGCTAAGACGTCCAGAATTTCCGGCTTTGGATTACCGTAGGGGGAGGGGGAAGGGGGTGCACAGCGAGAAAGATTCTCCTTCAGCCCTCATTTGAGACACAGACCTTACTAGGAGAGGCAACTCCAACGTCCAAGCTGGATTCCCAATTATTTTTGGTTTTTAACGGTATATTATACAGTATAATATCACGCCCAGTTAGGCCAACCCCGTTCCATGTCAGGCAAACGCCAATCCTTCTTCCCCTCCGCCTTCGCCTCCGAAAAACCCAGCGATGGTCCAGTGTTTTTTTTACACGAGCTTCGTATCATACCGGTACTGTACCCGATCTGAAAAACAGCTGATGACCCACTTCAAACTTTCAAACGCCTGAGAGGTTTACATTGTGACCGCTTCTATCGCCACATATCGGCGCCTGTAGGGCTTTTTTTTTATCTTATTTTTTTTTACTTCCAGGATTGGTGCCCCTTGCATTCCGTCTTCAATCCTCCGGTAAATTCTCGTGATCGAGTGATATCGTGTAAAGGGAGGGGCAGGGGAATGCACCCGAATGCCCAGCCTCGATTTGCTCGAAATGGTGGAAAGGGAGTGGGTACGGTGTGGTGCAAAGTATGATATCTAGAATGTGCACTACGCCTGTTACATCATAATATAATGCCTCTGTCTATGGGAGTTTTGAAGACTTAGGAATTAGGCACTAAACAAAAAAGTCAAATCAAACATGGAGGAGATGGAACACCTCCCCCCCGCCTCCCTAATCAGGTATATCGTAGATACCAGCTCCATGATGCCTTGGCATAATGCTTCACCTTCACCAGTATTCCTACGGCAATTACCTACAGCTTCAGCTGCACACCTTCCACAATGGGGCCTGACAGGAATCCATATCATCTGATGGGATTACGTATTGGCATCGGACACATGCTGTCTATACCCCGGCAGCATATACTAGAGACTTGGGAGTAGAAGATGCAAAGCCCCGAGAGGGGTGAAAATTTGATTAGAGTATGAAACTCTTTTCCGTTTTTCCCAGGAAATGTTACAGTAGAGTGATGCAATGTGAAGGAAGAAAAAAGACTGACAGGAATTGAGCATGGTCTTCGAAACTCGCTTTCCTTCTTTCCAACTCTTACCCGTATAGATCGAGAGGCACCAAATAAGGCAGCCCGCTTGGTATGATACACCATACACATTTTAAATCAACGATACTTTCTCAAATGTGTGCATATTAGCCCTAAGGTCCTCACCTAATCCGCAACACAGGGTCCAACCTAACTTTCAATTACGAGTGCTACAGTATGACTAGACAATCATCGTTTTCAGTCTTTTTCCGCTAGAGAAAACCTTACCCCTACGATCCATTGAACAAGCTTTTCACTGCTCTCATTTAATAACTAAACGCGCTGGAAGTAGGGAACAAGTAAGGCACAACCAAAACGAGATAAGAGGAACAAATAATGACACCTAGAGCGAATGTTGGTTCCCTTAAAAAAAAACGCCGCAACCCACCCTCCGAAATCAAAAATAGACCCCATCTGGCTCCCCAAGCGGAAAGGTCGAAAAAGAACAATACCTGGAAGAAACAAAAGTGAAAGAAAAGGCTATCTACAGGGACGTATGTGCCGCAAACAAGTGAAAGCATTAGATCTCGGAGGTGATGCAACCCCAGTCTTCGAACTGGCTTGGGAAACTAATCATCGATTCAACAAACTGGAAGTCCTCACTGCCGAGCTGACCCCAGCTTGGGTCGCAGGTGTTCTCGCCGATTTCGGCGAGATCGCGAGGAACCTCTATCTTAACTTTGGGGTATTGCAGGGAGTTCCCGGACATCAAGTCGTAATTGGCGTGGACGGCGTTAACATCCTGTTCACGCACGGGGGGGGAGCTCGCAGGCGCGGAAAGAGCGCTCCAGGCTTCTTCGGGAAGTTCAATCTTTAACCTCTCAACTAGTTTTCCAATGCCCTGGAGTGCTGAAGCACACCAAGCCCACACGCTAGTTAATTCTCTGAGATCTTTGAGGATTTGGATTAATGCTGTGGTTCCAATGGCGGGGGAGGAAGGCAGGTCAACAACCATTAGTATTGCCATGGTAAGTATTATCTGTGAACTTGTGATAACAGTACGACGAAGAGAGTACCCTTCGCGGAAGAGGGCAAACACTCTTGCGCTATCGCTGGCGGCCTGGCGGCAGATTTCACGCGGATTCTCGCCGAAGAAAGTTAACTCCTTTCCAAAGAAGGGACGAAAGAGGAGGCCGATGGTGCAGTGATAATAGAGACTGATGCGTCATGAGTTGGTTGACATGCTTGTGGAGAGGGATTGAAGCTTACTGGAGTAGAAGCATAGAAGGAAGAGAGGTAGTCTTTGGGTCCATGTCTTCCGGAAGCTGTGCTTTCCACTCTTTTAGTCGAGAATAAGTTGCATTGAGTATCTGGAGAGTCACCCTCTCCTTGGGAGAATACAGTAATGTCAGCACATCTCCAAGGATCTCGGATACCTCTGCAAAGTAAATCGCAACACCTTGCACTCGGCCCGATTGTGGCGTCCCATGAGGCACTCCGTGGTCGGTATAGGGCTGCCAGAGCTCCGATTCAATAGGAGGAAATACATTTGGCTTGGAAATCCCAACAATGGCTGACGGGAGTTGTGGAACTCTTCCAAGAAATACTGACCACATCCTACAATTGATCGTTAGTGTTAATGTGAAGTGCTGGTAGGTAGGGAATGTATGGAATGTCTCTTGGAATCATACTTGTCGAGGGTGAAGCAGCCCCAGAATGTAATCTTCCGCACTTCCGTCTCGGTAGGCGAAAATCCTTGCCAATCAAGTGGTAAATTCAGCCCCATATCTAGTGCCATCCGAAACGCCCGCCCGGAGTACATCCACCCACTCGAGTTTCGGCCACACCCAGCCTCCCGTAGTGACATAAGGGCTAAAGCTTGAACGGAGGTCAGACAAGGGGTCTCCCCCTCAACAACTAGGATTCGCTTCGCTTCCTGGAAAAAATTGTCTGCCGTGACTGAGAGACTGCCAGTCTCCCGCGTTCCCTTTCGGTCCGAATAATGGCAAGCCAATGCCAGAATTGCGTTCACTAGCAGTGAGCTGCAGTACTTAGTTCGACCCCGGCTCATATCGCTCAGGAAACAGGATTTCGAGAATAGCACGTAGGAAGGATGGCTCCAAGTGAAGTATAGGGACTAGAATAAACCATGAATCTTACCCACCTGTTTGAGATGCGAGGGAGCTCACCATGAGATCAGAAATAAACTCTATATCACTGGTAACCCTAGTCCAGGAGCCTGAGCATTGTCGCAAATCGTTACAACCCACCCGCTCGTTATCCACCGAAGGTATGCCCGACCAGAGAACACGCAAGTGCTTCGAGTCCCCAGCACGAAACTTCTCCACAACGTCGGAAAGGTCCGTCTCAGAGCCCGAATGCGCCTCACAGTCTGGCATGACCGTATTCTCCTTTATGCTCCTAGCAATATCCGCTAGGCTTCCATGCTCACGTATGTGGCTGACAATCTCACAAACTTCAGATTCGGACGCGGACCGTATAGTGGCCACGATGACATCCAGGGAGTCGTTCTTCTCCTTCAATTGCTCGATATCCCGCTTCAAGGCTCCCTTTCTCCTGTGATCTCCATCAAAGTCGTAGGTACACTCGGTTTGGTAGACAGCAAGGCACGTAGAGCAAGCAGGGGACGCGCCATCGCACTAATGTTTTCCCACTCATTTGTTACCCTTATCCTCATCACTTTGGTTTCCTTCCTTTCCTTCCCCCTTCTCCCGGCTTCTGTGGAGCAGGAGAAAAGAGTGGTGAAAGGTTATGAAAAATGGGGGGAATGGGCTAAAGAACGGATCCGCTCATTGACATACCTTCGATTTCCTTCTGCGGCAGGGAATACATGCACTAGAAACGCAGCGCCGTTTTGCAGATCTAGCGGGAGTGATTGAGTCGAGGGGAGGGCTGTTCCCTTCCTCCTGCTTTGGGAGAATTCGTCGTACCATATCAGTTCCTCCGGCTTCGCTATTTTTGCGGGATTTGTAGGCTTGGTTTTCACCTTCTCCTCCCTCCATAATACCTTTCTCTGCAGCCCCTCCAGAATTCTCTGGCATTGAGTGGGGCCGGTGGTATATATAGCGGATGCGCTAATGCTCCCAAGGCCTTGGAGCAAGGCCTAGACAGCAGGGGGTGTGGGAAGCTTATAGGGTACCACCGGCCGGGTTGTGCAGGACGTGGAAATGTATCTGTATCCTCCTGCACATGAATTCCTAACCCGATTGTAGGCCTGTGCTTGTGGTGATCGGACGAAAACTGAGTTACCGAACACCTACTGTACTTGGTGCCTATGGTATTCGAAAAATTGAAAGTAGGTGTGGTGGTGGTGCTGGTGGTGCTGGTGGTGGTGGTATTAACTTTGAGCTTGCCTGGGCTTCTCAGTGTTGCCCTGCCCGGCAGGACCAATGGCGTCACCCTACTGTAGCCACCGATCTACAATGAGTTAACTCTGTTTGTATATGTTTTTTATTTTCGTTGAAATGAATTAGTTGGCTTTACGAAATCTCATAGTGATGATTAACTGATTTTTCTGCATGCAATTTTTCCCTCTCTTCAGGCTTACTACTATCGTTGTGGTGAAAGCTTAAACATGATATTGTGGGGGCTGGCGCAAATTGTCTGCCTATGGCCGTTGCGCTGGTAAACTACCATAGCAAGGGTAGTTATCAGGAGACTACTGTGCCAGACTCGTGTTCTGGAGTGCTCTATTGGGGGCACGACTTGTGTAGATGGGTAGTCTAGATATCGCTGGTCTGGAATGTGCTGGAGAACTGAAGCAATCTCCTTCACTTCTAGTTTACTGTACTGTATTAAAAGTATGATACCGGTACTACCGGCACTCATGTCATACTGATACGGTAACCACGCTAAGAGCTTCTGTGAGCTACCGTATAGTGACCATCGCCAGCCAAAAGTAACCTCAGAAATAAATAAAATAACACAATGCAGCCTCTCCCATCTAATACTGTTACCGTGTCAGCACCATCCTGGTATCATAGCTGTCACACCAAGGCCCTCTTTCTAGGGATGAGGGACGAGCCCTGGGGGCCTTGGATCGATGCCAAAATATTACTTGGACAGCAATGGTCAATCCCTTGTGGCCAAAGGTTTTGTCTCATTGTTCGCCCGGGACTTATTTTGCGGGGGGTGAAAAGCTAGGGCTCGTCGATCGCGTATCGGAAGATTAATGGGCTGATAAAGCAACGAGCCTCCAGGGTGAGGCTAGATCGCGCTCAAGATCCTTCATATCATAGTCACGAAGGCCCCAGTTAAAAGCGCTGATTCCCCCCTTGATTTGCTCCAGCCGGAACTTTCCGATATGCTACTCTAGGGAGTGGCCATGCTACTCATTATGATTTTCATCCTGCTATGGGTATCTGGATGTTATCTCTTCAGAGTCGCCATGCAGTATCCTCGATCCTCGGATTGCCGTGTTCGAATACCCTTGCACCTTAGAAGCCTTGGATTCTTGCCTCACTCTGTGGGCTGGAAGTCTAAAGAATAAACCCTAATATACGCTAGGCCAAAAGGGTTGGAATCCTGAGGAGCGAGAGCTCCGCACTCTAGTGATAGTGATAGGGTCGAGAGATGCTAATCAAAACACTGTTGAGATATTGGACGGAGGTATCATACTTTCCGTTGATGGAGGGATAGCTGGTTGGCCGGGAAGGGTTCGTATTGCATATGTGAGGAGTGAGAGTAAATTAGATAATATAAATAGAGAAATTCCTTTCGAGACGCCTCTTGCCACCCCGGTGCATCATGTTTCTGGGGCATATAATAAATGTTAGAGTGAAGGTTTTCTGCTTCTAAAAACCAGTGATTACCATTAAGTGCAAGCCGGACTCGCATCTCCCCCCTCCTTCTCTACCCTCCGGGCTAAGAATTGGCACATGTTTGCGCTTTCCGCAGCCCTGTACTGGCTCTTACAAAAAGGATGCCAATTCTTGGAGTGAGTATCATACTATGGTAGTAGGGGCGCTGCAGTTGGAAAATGATGCATGACCCCGTGTTTACCGAGTACAGTACTTGAGTTACATTACACCCTCTCATCCAACATGGGCTAGACTACCGTACCCCTAATATCTCCTGATACGACTCGGGTAATGTGGCCAAGGCATCCACGCCTTTTGAGAAAAAGGTAATTACTGCACTTACAGCTTCATCAGAGTCGCTATTGCGAATCCAGATAACCGAGCGAATGGAGACAATGGGGTGACAGATCACACGAAAACTAACGGTCGTCGGATGCCCCCCGCATCCATGCAGGAAAACTCGCTTCCTCCAACATGATTCTTCTTGCTTCCGCTCCAATGGTGACTCTCGGAAACACTCTCTTCAAAGCCTCTTTCCCTCTCCTCCTATTCAGAGTCCATTTGTTTTTCCGTCCGTGTGTGGGGGGGATATCCTGCGAACAGGGAAGAACTTTTATGTAACGGGTCATCTCGGGGCGAACATATTCTCCAGTAACTATTTTAGCCTCCTCGAGTGGGCGGGAGGGAAAGCGAGAAATTCCTGGATTCCCATCGTTGTATCAGGGTTACGGGTCCAAGAGCCGATGTGAGAGTGGGGTAATGTTTCGGGGAAATGATTCCAGTAGGGCTGGTGCACGGGCAGGGTTTTCAATCACATGCGGGGAAGGGTGCTTGCCTGTGATCCAAGCTCTAATCGAACGTTAACCACTCTCCTTTCATTAGCTGCCCATAGCGTTGGGTGGCCCTTTCATTCAGCTTCGAAAGAGAAGGCCCTCACAATGGTGGTTGAGGTGGAGTTCCACCGGTTTTGCTATCTATGGTGTTAAACACTTGCTCTCAAAATATCTAGATATGGTGAAAGGAGTTTGGAACGGTACAAGTGTCGTACCCGGGAAGACCTTTTCGTACAAGGGAGGGTTTTTTCTTTCTTCTCGGGCTAACCTGGGCTGACTCTCTGTTCACTTTCTTTCGGGTGCGGGTACGGTGCTCCTCAGAGGTAAGGGGGGTATCGGGAAACAAGGAGTCATGAGTTTGGACTAGAGAGACGCTCAGACACGCACGAGCTCTTATTATATATTTTGAGAATCTCTGTTTCTGGGTACTCGTACAATGCTGGTACTCGGGCACCGGTACTGTACTCGAGTACTTTCCTGCTCCGGGAGCACCCTTGCGACTATTTTTCGAATGGCTGTTTTTCCCCTAGACGAGAGGCTATGACGGTTTATAACTTGTTTAGAACTAGATGAAACTTCACTTTCTCCACCATAAATCCTATTTGACGCATTCGCCCTCAGAAGGTGAGTCAAGTGAGGGCTAAGGGCAGTTGAAGGTGTAGTGGTTCGCCACTCCACACAACTGTCTTTTTTTATTATTATTCAACTTCGGGCACCGGTCATCCCAAACTTTCACCATGGGTGAACCCGCCACCCATATCTGGTTTTCGACTTCGCAAAACGAATTTTTGGGGTGTTGGTATGGTGAAGCACAAAGAGTGAAAGAGTCTTTAGAAGAAGAAAAGAAGAGAAAAAAAGAAGAGAAAAAGCAAACCCTCCAACGGTGGTCGAGTAGGTAGCATACTGCACCGGCATCCCAAAAGAGTACCATACATATTCTAGAAACGCAAGCCAAGCCAGTATCCGCCGTCCGTGCCCCGTTTAAAAAAGAGAGAAAGAGCCTTCCAAATATTACAGAACTAAAGCAAACCACAGTTATTAATTGACCAGGAGGATGTGTGTGCCCCTACGTTTTGGGTCGCCGGCCCCTAGGCCGGGTCCCCGTACTTGTAGCTCCAGACCGTGGGTGGATGCGGCATCGTGGTGGGGTTTGAGAAGAGGAATCTCTCTCTCGACACGCACTCCCGGAGTAAGCTTACTGTAGGTGATCGAACCAAATGTTGCTCCCAAATCCACGAAATCTTGCCATCTAGAGTACAAACCAACCAGGGGAGAAAACCTGCAATACTCCTTTGACCCGTTTCTTCTATATGGTATCCACTTCGAACCTGATGGAGGCGGTGAAAATGAGCCAAGGGGGGAGGGACAAGAGGAAACGTCTAACATCTCCACACATCTCGTCCCGTCATAAATGTGGCTGCTTTGCGGTTACTTACCAGCGGGGGGATCACAAAAGAAATGCGACATCGGAGCTCAGACTACACGGCGGTACCCTCTCCGTTGTTGACATTTGAAACCGGGCGGAAAGTGGTGGGAGACTGCGGGGTGCGGCAGCGCTATCTATCAGAGCAACATCCTCGAGCACAGTACTCGTACCATGTCTGTACTGGACTGTACGCGAAGGCTGCAGTACGAGTAGGGTTTGCTTGTTATTGTCGATGGCCTCCTTGCTTTTTCTTTTTTCCATTCAATACCGGATACGGTATCATAGCATTCACCTATTCGTTTTTTTTCCTTTGGCTTCTCTGAGACCGGGCATTGGTGGCCGTTTTTGGTAGGTTTCGGTCGATTTATAAGGCGGCGAGTGGTCCTAGCCCTAAGGTTATTCTTAGCAGCAGATTCGGCAGGGACAGCAACGACGGTGCCGTAAGAACTCGAACAAACCGACCATGTGCCAGGTATCATGGTCCTCCCTGGAAAAGGGGCGAAAGATACTTACACACCAAAAAACCTAGCCACTGAGACCAGGCCTTACGGGAGAGGAAACCCCGACGTCCCAGCTCAGGGTCCGAATTTGTGTTCTTGCGGTACAATACCGGTACTATTCGAGTACTCAATTTACTCGTACTACATCCTTTCAAGGTCGGATTGGAGCTAGGGGAGCCGAGCCAACCAGAGGCAAGGAGAATATCAAATTGCCACACTCTGAGCAAAGAGGGAAAGGCGATTACCGCAAAAATCCTTTAAATCCACCATCGGGGATCGAGCCCCAAGACTTCGCAATCCAAAACAAAACACTCTGAGAAGGAATAGCGTTATCCAGACAGAGTATGGCTTGGGGAGGCTGAGCTTGCTGCAAGTACAGTACTCGTCGATCTGATTAACAAGGTTTGTTATTTCGCAAACCTACTTTGCTAAGCCTATTGTGGTTTAGACAGCAATATCTGTTTGAGATCCCCGATGGTGGATTTACAGAGGTACAAGGCCTAAGTTTTGTAGGTTCCACAAGCGAGTTTTCTGCCCACCAACTGTGAAACCTACAAAACTTATGCCCTATACCTCCGTACTCGTAAAGGATTTTTGCGGTAGACGGACCCTAATCCGAATCCGACTCTGACTTTTACGGAAAGGTGCTCGTGCAGCCGAGTCGAAGTTCTGCGCCGTAGGGGGCTTAGTCATCTCCCAGCTCCCAGGGAGCAGAGACCTGGAGCGCTGGTAACTCGGGGGGTTATTGAGAATCCAAAAGCATAACCATCATCCCTACAGATATTTGCATAAGATCTGCAGAACGAGTTCCAATTTTTACTGCCCCCCCCCCCGATCACGAATACTACGGCATGGCGAGCCATACACCCGAATACCAGCCACTATTACAACTCTGACTGATGTTCAATCATGCCTTCGTCCGTATCAAATTTTACTCACCTTAGCGCAGCGATGGGCGAGACTATCACCCCGACTAGTTCGAATATCACATACCGGTATTAAAGGAATAGGCCCACTCATAGAAAGCTAGCCCGGCCAATCAACGAACTCGGCCTTCCCATACTCGAGCACTTGAGTAGCTGAAGATAAGCCATTTACATATTTTGGAGTTGAGGGGTGGAACAAAACCTGTATGATACCTGAAAACAGGTCAAGGGGTTGTATTTCTCAAACTTTGATATTGCTGGCTATGACCGGCATCCGCTATCGTGGGATAGGTTATCCTTTCACCAGATTTTCCAGCCGATGAACATTTGTGTTTAGATGCGCGGCTTCAGCTCGGCCTCGCGGGTAGGGTATTGCACGTGGTGGGCGTTCGTGTCTCCGGGCAAAGAATTGGCACCCTTTTTGGAACAGCCACTACAGCCTATCATAGTCTCGAGTCTCTACTCTAGCGCTTGAGGGTAGCGCAATGATAGCCTGCGCTAACCTTGAACTACTCTCAGAAAGGGGGAGCCTGGATGTTCGAGACTTCCAGTGCTACAGGCCCATAGAAAGGGTAAACGGGACCCGAATTCTTGGCTCGGTGACACGGGTAGGTGCTGGGTATGGCTGCTATCTCTGGCCTAAGTTAGCACCTAGATGTAAGGGGGTTTTATCGCCATACGTCGGGATTACTGCGGTGCTTCAACAGGATCACTTTATTGCCAACTAAAGGAGTAGACTACCTGCTGATCACCCTTTGGCCCCGTATCCCTCTCGCTATAAACCCTCAAAGCATTTTAAAGTTCAAGGTGAAATTCGCTCTCTCTATCTTTAAGCAAGATAAAAAGAACCCTTCCCTGGCATTGTTCAAGCTATCCCTACCCTTCATCACCGAACGTCATACACACGTACTATTTCCGTACTGATATGGTGGCGTATTTCGGTTTGTACTCAAGTAGACCGGGGAATACCCGAGCAGCAGATGGGATTGTTAGGTACCCCAGAAATGAAAGCGATAATAAGCTTTACTCAAGTAGCTGAACCTGCTGCCGGTACTGGCAGTCTAAGGTCCAATTGAGTGACATAATCACTCATCCCTTCGTTCGTTCCCGTTTTTCAAGCCCAGGCACATCAATTTTAGTTCGCGTTTAGGGCGAAGCTAAAGTATGGTTGTGTGCCCGAAAGGTAACGATAGACATACCATAGTCGGGAGCAAATCTACACAGAAAACCTGGTTTCCATCATGACAATGCTGAGCAGTACTCACTTAACACTATTCTGAGCACTTCACCACCTCTGAAGCACCAAGTTTTTTATATCACGATTACCCAAATAAGCTATCTCAGCAGTGAAGGGGATACCGGCACCACCCTTCGTGTTCATCATATACTTCTTACATCATAGTTGTCACAATTATTCCTAACTTTGCTCTCTTTAGTTACTTCATCACCGATCGCTTCCACTACCAGCCGTGCCCGTACTTAGCGCGAGGGTCTGAAAACGAACGAAGGGATGGTGGGCCAGAGGTTGGCACACCCATCCCAAGGCTTCACACACCATACAAAGTAGCGTAATCAGGGCCCAGACCTAATGCTTGCGGGGTGCGGGCGAGGGGATGGGAATGGTACAGTACTCGCACAGTAGACTAACACTATGATCGGCGTTGACTAATTAAGAGTAAAGTGCGTGCATCCACAGTGGTAGATCAGGCGATTTCCATAGACACCTCCTTTGATCATCTGTTCCCATCAAGTATTTTCATGCATGTGTGGTGGTGGTGGTGGGATAATACCATCAAGCTCTCGTCTTTCTAACGGATGCCTAATCAGAGGGAAAGGACTTGAACTGAGCCGAGGCCCTTTAGTCAGAACTTAGTAGAAGTTGTCCTCCAACCGAGACCTCAAAACTACCCATTTTCGAGCGAGAACATATCTGTGCTTTTAATAGAATCGTTGAGTACGAGTAATGTTCAAGGCCACTTAAAATTGTCCTGTGATCTTGACATGGGACTGGGCTGTTGTGCGAAAGGATGTACGAGTGATATTTTGAGATGGAGATCCAAAAGTGGTGCCTGGGGTGCTCCTTTTGGGGGAGGGATCTATGTTTCGATTATCATGAGTAGGTGACTATTTCCTTCAGCGGCTGCAAGCACACCGAGGCTTGGCGGATAGCTGTTGTTCGCAACGGGGCAGATGGCTACCGAATCATCGAATCATACATCCTCGGGTGTTAAAGGGCACTCGGCGTACTCCGCTAGCTAACTACTAATTGTTACACTAAAAACTCGAGGGCTACCGTAGCATTACAAGTAGCTCTATGTCAGCACCATGGGGGATATAATTTTAGCAGTATTATAGAGATATATTATTCTTAAAGTTTTGTTGTACAATTATCTTGAAGTTCATGGCCTTACACAAGTCTAAATGTATTTTCTTCGTAGTTGGCTAGGGTGTTTAAAGGAATCAGGCTAGGGAAAAGATATGTTATTGTTCCCAGAATTTCTTCTCATTTAGCTTTATCACATTGCTTCTTCGAGCCTTGTTTTACTTTTACGCTGGCCTAGAAAACCTAGTCAATAAGCCTATCCGGGTGTTAAAGCAATCACTACAATAAAGCTCCCCTCCTTGGCATCGGCTAAGCTATATATTCTAACAATGCCATTTTAGCTCTTAAAAATCTAAGTTATAAGACAGCAGTCGCTCACAGGGCGTCCGGTCCTCGCATTCCAGGGCTTAGTCCGTCATAGCATTCCAGAAAGAAGAAGGGCTATTAACTGTGGTCCGTCCCGCCCTGCCCCCGAGACGGACGGACTGGGCGTCTGGGAAAACCGGCTGTGATTGGGAAGATGCCAGGGCTCTGTGTGATAGTCCGGTGCTCCCATCTGTCACCATTCAGCGTTCTCACTAGACCAATAGATTGATTAAAAGAACTTGATAATTGTTTTAGCTATCATGACTCTCACATTGACTTGATAGTGCTAGCTGACTTAGCAGTACACTGTACAAAATATGGAACAGCGTGGCCCACCAGTCGCAGTTATCATACTCAGTTATACAAAATGGCCCCAACAAACCCTACACGCCAGCCCTGCTTCAAGAATGCTAGTTTTAAAAGACCTTGGCTGAAGGGTACCTTGTGAGCGAGTGAGCAGTAGTGACTGTATACTTTCATGATTTCATTTCTAAGCGACCAAAACTATCAAACCGTGTTGAACGGTACCTCAAACTGTTGAACTGTACCGCAGGCAAATAAATATAATCGGGTTGTATCACAAGGAAGTAAGAGGAGAGTGGTCACAAGTCAAGCGAGGAGCCTATATTGTTTGAGGAACGATGTAAAGTGTGTTGAGAAATAAGAAATAAAGGAAGAGAAAGGAAGAAAGAAGAAGGCATAGAGGTAGGAAAGGAGACAGGGGTGACGCAAACTATCACAAGGTGTCACTCATGCTAGTGAGCGCAGGAAGAGAGAATATATCAGAGCACAACCACGACCACGACTTCCAACAAACCGGACCCTAAAACAAGCGTTAAAATTCCCAGAATTTACGAGGGCGATAATTTCTAGGTGGGGATATTCACTGATGCCTCTGTCATGGTAGTTGGTGTTTCCATAGGGTGCGTCCCAAAAATTGTTGAAACTCCTCCGGACCGTTAGACAGATAGTTCGCGAGAGTCTCTGCAGAGTCGTTGCTACCGTCGCTTGCTTCAAGAGTGTCCGCTAGGGCTCTCATTTTACTCTCCTCCTGTTTCAGACTTTGGATATAGCAGAGCCATGCGGCTTTGAGGACAGTTTTCTTATAAACTCTTTTGATCCTCTCCGTGACGCTTATCCATTCCTTAGTGCGTTTGCCTGTAGGAGCGGACATTTTTGCGCCTCAGCTCAGGATTAATGTTGTAATTATGGATAACGGGAAGGGGGGTGCGATGATGATGGTGGTGGTCGTGGTGGTGGTCGTGGATGTGGTGTGTGAGTGTGAGTGTGTGAGTACTCTTTGAAGGAAAATTCTAGCCCTCGTTCAAGTGAGCTGATGACATATCATAGATACGCCAATTGGACTGGGTAGGGTCTGTTTTTAATTATCAGGTTGGGAAGAGCATGAGGACAAGTGGGAGAATAACGGTTCGGATGGGTCTTTCAAGGGTCGCATGCAATGCCCGCAGCTTAGGGTTGCAGATTTTGAAAGTTGAGAACTTTCTCAACCATCATGCAACCCCACACAACGGAATAACAGACAGTTTTAGACAGCATAATTTGCTTGAGACCTGCCTTGAGTTATTCCCTTTAGATGCTATTCATAAAATACTTTGAAAGTAAAGTCATGGTTTATCACTCGGATAAGCTAGTTTCAATGGTCAAGAAAATTGAGATGGTGGTATTTTGGCTCATTGATGGGTAGGGTGTTATTCAGTAACTGTTGAACGGTACCGCAAGCGAATGAGTGGAATCAAGTGGTATCGCAATGAACTAATTCAATCTGCTAAGAGGAGAGTGGTCACAAGTCAAGCAAGAAGCCTATCTTACTTGGAGGACGATGGAAAGTGTGTTGAGAGATAAGAAGAAAGAAAGGAAGAGAAAGGAAGAAGCAAGGTGTAGAAGTTAGAGAGGAGACACGGGGTGACGCGAGCGGTCACGAGGTGTCACTCGTGAGAGCAGGAGGAGAGAATATCAGAGCACGACCATGACCACGACTTCCAAAAGTAACAATGGCATGGCCTAATAGCTCTTCAAAAATCCCTCACTTTTTTCCCATGCGCCAAGCGGAGCCAAGCTGTTTTCTCCACTAGAGATTATCCCAAAGGCACCCTGCAACCGTTCCGATCATTAAACTCATTCTCATGGCTGGGATATCTCACTGCTTTCCTGGGAAGGGAATTGTTAGCGTATCCGAACCCCCCCCAGCTATAAGGATTCTAAGTCTTAAAGAAATATTTCTTTATAGGTTATATTTTGCCGACCTTACTTAGGTTGTGGAGATGGTTGGCTATCGGGTGGAAGTTGAAAAGGGAAGGGTGCCAAAAGGTTCAAACTGAGGTAGCGCTCAGCTGGAAAGACGAGGATTAGGTGGAATAGATATATAGGAGACTTATGCTTTGCTATACAGATCACTGTATTTCTATAACAACTGTATCATGTGCCAATAGTACCCAATTTAAGCACAGAATCAGATTACTATCATACAAAGTTGGCGGCAAAACTCCTTATAAAGACCCACCTTTCCCCTTTAATTTGGTAGCCCAGCATATTGCGCTCCGAGCCATCCTTTCTTTTCTTTATTTCTCCCTACTTTGGATTGGGCTTTGAATGGCAAGAACCACATGTATTGTTCGAGTGATTTCTGTCCTTTTTTTCCCCTAGGTTGAATATGTGCAGGATCACAATGAGGCTGCTTGCTGCCCTTCTAGAGGTCCCAGTAGAGAGAAGTATACAAAGGTCGTATGATACAAATCTATCATCACCCCAATCACATCCTCAGTCACCAGTTTTGGTTTTAAAACACTAAACGCCAAAAATCTCTTTCAGTCCTGCTCGGAAACAATCAATATATAATATTCAGCGATACTTAAAACAAAACATAAAACAATCAAATATCAATACGTAAGCCGGGTATAAAACATATTAGTAACCCGGACCTGTTACAATATCTGTGCTGTAGTTGAGTGCTTTGCACTTTTATTTTATGTATTTGGAATTGTTTTCAATACAATACCCACCCTTTCTGTCACTCGGAATCACCAATGGGGGGTCTCACCACACAGACTCAGAGCTAGGATGTGTGCAGCGTGGTGCTACGGTTCAAGAGGATTCATTGTAACTTAGTAGATGGTGAGACTTCTTAGTTCACCATGCCATTTCACTGTTTGACAGTGGTTGCTCGACGAGATCTACGAGAAGAGACCTCTACTACAAAGAGGAAGGCAAGCCTGTTAGTTGGAGCTTTGGAGTACAAGATAAGTTGCTATCATCCTGAAAAATTTTCAATTCCAGTCATCCCGCGTTTCTTGTTCCATCAAGTACGGCACAATACGGGTGGTACGTATCTGAACTGCCCCAGTTGCCGGGTAGGTGAATGTTGGGGCACCTGCTCGTGGCGAGAATAAGTCCTGAGAGACGAGACGATGGGCGCAACCACGATCACCCGCAAAATTCAACCACCCTGGTAACCACAATAGTGACTACAATTGACTATTAATAAGACGGTCTGTATAAATGTGTCCCTTCTCTCTATGAGCACGGGATCTGGTAATAGGATCTTTGGTTTTGACTATGGTCTTGACTTGAGTTGTTGTGATGGTTGAGCCTTGAAGGAATTATAGTTGCCCTGGTTGTCTCCGGGCTTATCCTCACCGCGAGTAAGAGGGCAATTCCCATACAGTATAAAGTACCCAACTGGGCGAAATTTCCCACCTTTTGGCCACTGCTTTCCTCCCAGGGCCATCAAGAAGCACAGACATGATTTCAATACAGCGTCATGAGGCAACCCCACCATAACATATAGTGGCAATACCTGTGAAGGACAACATCAGAAATATTTCATTTAGTCAAGGGTTCACCTCGGATATAGATGGGTGGCCATAATCCCTCAAGTTACCGGTATTTGGTTTCTTCCAACGGTCTTCTAGATCTTACACCCTCAGGGGCGATATGATTACCAATAGTTGCGACCAATATGACCTTCAGATGATAACATCCAGGAACCACAGGGTCAGGGTTTACCTCATTCCCTACCTGAATCATCCTCTCAACACCTCCACTGCAACCGCACAATTTCCGGTAGGATACTCGCCTAAACCAACATCTCCGATGGCGAAAACAAGAAGGGTAAAAACATGGGAACACACTGACTTGTATAGTGCAAGCGCCTGTACGAAGGAGAATCAAAAAGCCCGCAAAAAAGTTGGCGTCAGGCCCCGGATTCAAGAACCGATACCGGTACTCGAGTATTATAGCATGGGGATGCTTCCGAAACCCTTAAGACGTTCTTACATCTACTCGAGTACAAGTGCTTGTAGGTTGGGGCAACCCTGCCACCGCAATCGCACCATCACGGGTGAAACTAACCCAATACGTGCTCAACGCTCATACCGCAGTGGATTGGTGTCCGAAAGAGACCTCCTAGTTCGCGGGCAGCGGGGTCAATTCCGCAGGGTTCCTTTGTGCTTACCGGTAGAGTACAGTAATCCTCTATCATTCGATGGGGACGATATAAACCCCTCCCACCTGCTGCCCCTCGCCATACCTGAATTTACCTTCACTCACTCCACTATTACAAGACCTCATCGCTACTCCCCTCATCTCACATCCCAAAACACTACCACGCAACGAGATAAAGAAAAGCAAACAAGCGTATAAACAAAGAAAAAAAATTCAAAATGTCAAATTACCAGTTCTCTGTCGTCATGTCTTGCGGCGGATGTTCCGGCGCTGTGGAAAGGTCATTGAAGAAGCTCGAGGGTATCCTACCTTAACTACCCTTTTCCCATCCTCCTCCCCTCCTAATGATGATACTAATGGCGATTGACAATAGGAGTGGAACACTTTAAAGTCAGCCTCGATACCCAAACTGTCGATGTTACCACCAACGATTCTCTAAAATACAAGGACGTTCTGGACCAGATCACGAAGACTGGGAAGAAGGTCACTAAGGGCACCGAGAAAGTTGATGGGGCTTGGGAGGAGAGGGCCGTTTAGATCAGGTGCTGGCGGTGGTATGTACCGTGTGGTGGGTGCTGCGGTATTACCGGTATTAGGGGAAATTCTTTCTGTTGGGGGGGTTTTTTTTTGATGGCTGTGAATGGCTATCGATAGTTTCAGGGTTTAGACATTCCTTTGTTTTTGAATTTTTGAATTTTTTTAATCACCGGATTCGAAAGGTTATGGTGCTGTGTTTGCTCTAGCTGAATTCCAGGGCTTTTCGAGTTTGGGTGAAAACACGTGTAAATGGGTGTGAACCCTTGTTAATCTGTTGCCTGCTGTGGGGTCTTGCCCGCGGCAGTAGGGATCACTCAACAGGGAAATATTTCATCTATCGACCATCATTATGATCCCTAATTCCGTGATTGGGTTAAACTGTCCCAACTTTACAACCCATCGCTCCGCCACCAGCCACCCAGCTTAGAAATTCACTATCGGTATCATCCCACCTCAAGTGATTAGTACTCTACTCTAGAGCGCGGCTTATGTGCCTTGGGGCCTCAAGGTGAGGCTCTGGGTTCACGTTGCAGGTTGAAATATTATCTTGACATTTATCGTGTGCTGTATAGTTACTGTACTATACCGTCCCTGGTAGGGAGCTAACCTCAGGGGTGTGGCCGAGAAGGTACTCTAAAGGCTATCCATAGCTAGGTGATTGATATCGTCTAGCTGCTAGAACGCATGAACGTTGCCGAGGGTTTGGAGATATTCGTCGGGGCTCGCTCTCTTCCTGGGTGGGTTAGACTTCTAATGACAACACCAGCAGAGTAAATTAACTGGGCGTTTGTGGTGTACAGTACCGGTATATCTCTAAGTTATCAAACAACTGGCTCTGGAGGGGTTTCGGATAGATTAACTGCACCAGGTCTTATCGACCAAGCTCCACGATCACAATTATGTTGAACCGGCCCTCGGCTCTGAATCCCATCAGCCAAACCTGTTCAACATTTCACCCGCCACAACCTCCTAAAAACGGGAAATATCTCTGCCTGAGCGATATGCGCTCTCTTCATGCAAGTCCCGCTTGTAGCGTGTCGAATAACTTTGATGGCCGATTAGAGGTCTGGATTCTGAACTGCCTTCTGCAGACTGATGAGGGTCGCTATGATGGCGGGAAGACAGATCCAAGAATACAGGGTTGTTTTGCTACGAGCTGGTAATTTACTAGTAGTTGGCAAGACCTACAGAAGGTGTGAGAGAAGATTCCCGGAACAGGTGGGGCATTGTTAACGAGTAGTAACAGTTCCCCCGTGATGGGCAGCTCGCGTGATCAAATCAGAGAACGAAATACTACCGTTGCGGGCCTCCACTTTGAATTCCCCACACGACGGGAGCAATCCCCAACACTGTGCTGGGCGCCTTGCTGAAACATCTTGTTGATGATTCGGAAGAGATTTTGGAGGACATTAGCCAGTATTAACACCAGGAATTGTGAATCTGCTGGAATACGATCAAATTTTATTAATCCTGACAGACCAGGCAAAGAATGCCTAACACCACTTTTCTGGGTTGCCAGGATGGCGCATGAAAGAGTGGTGAAGCTGCGGCTGCGGTAGAAAGATGTCAATCCCAACAGGCCAGACAATAATGGTCAAAGACCTCTTTCCTGGGCTGCCTTTATTGGACACGAAGAAGCGGTGAAGTTACCACTCTGACGGGAAGATGTCAACACTGGCAGTGAGGATAACGACGGCTGAACGCCGCTTCTATGGGATGCTGAGCTGGGATACAAGGTAGGGGGATGATGAAGTTGCTCTTCCGGCAGGAAAATATCACCATGATATCCTAGGCAATCGCGGCCGAGCACTGCTTACACAGGCCAAGATGTAGCATCTTTAGGAGTTTCCACTGGCGCCCATCGCTGGGAACCCCAACTTGATTTATCCCAGAGACGCCCTTCCTTCACTTCTTCAATACTCGCTTGGTAACCGCATTACTGGCTTTGCTACTGTTGACACTATCGCCCCTCTTTCAGTCCGTGTTCAACCTCCTAGGCTGTGTGGGCATCGCCGGGTGCTGGCGCTGGAAACATATGGAGGATAAGGAGATCGGGGGTACTTATGCAGGGCCTCCTGTATTGCAGATTATATCTCTACTTGCTACCGCAATTTCTCCCTCCCTCCTCTTTTTTCTCACCTTTCCTTTTTTTCCTTCTAGAGTTTAAGGGACGAATTAGAGGCTTCCTAGTTACATTATGCCCTTACTTAGGGAGTACAGGCTTATATTTAGTGACACTATCTTGAAGTTAGTACGTCCGAGAGGGTTTTCCTTCTCACTCTTCCTCTGCTCCCCGTTTCGTTCCTCCTGGCGGAGGGCAGTCTTGGTCTTGGAAAATGATTTACGTTGCGGGAGTGACAAGTCTAGAAGCTAATTAATTTAGTTTAATTTCGAAACGCATTGCAGATACGACTTCAGATATATGATACCCATCCCCAACGAATATTAGGGAACAAAAACCGGCGCCGATATTTCCTGCCCTTCCATTACGCTCGCCAGCATAGCGGCAGGGTTTTACACCAAATTTCACCGTTGCTTCAACTTCACTCCCACGAAAGTACACCATAGGGGCAAATTCTCCCTAGCAGTTGGAACTCGAATAGCGGCATAGTCTACGATGTTATAACCCTTTGATACGGGACGAGCGCCGCACCTTAAGCGCTACTACGAACCTAGAACTCATCAGTGGTGGATTAGCACTCCACACCTGAAACTCGAAGAATAACCTATGGCGCCCGGAGGTAGCTCAGTTCATATATATACCGTAGCCGAGTGGGAAACTGCCGACTCTCGCGCTCGTACCAGGGGTGTACTATGGTGGACTACCGTAGCCGATTGCCGGGGCTGAAATTGCCGCACTCATGGCGACTGGCTCACGGGGGTGGTTTTATACCCTCACGCCGACTTCCTACGAGTGGACGATACGTAGTCACGAATCACCATGTCCCAAGACAGTATATATATACTAGCATCTCCCCTCGACCGCCGGTCAAGCCTGGGGTCCCTATATGTACTCGCGGTAGGGTAAAGTATTGGAACAGACATGGGGGCAAATGTCTGTGCGAGGAACAACAAAAAGAGCAGTTATTTCCCTTCTTTGGCATCTCAGGATCTGAATGAAGGAAATTTCGCATTGGCCATCTTGACCCCGGCTTGTTCCAATACCTTACCCCTACCGAGAGTACTATTTTCCTTTTTTTTTTATATATGTGTGGGCGGGTGATATTCCGTGACTGCCACCCCAGAGTACCTTCTTTTAATCAAATTGACAAACTCACTCAGAATAGACCCCCCCCCCTCCCGGGCACGCGGCATGTCGGGGATTTCTAGAGCGATAACGGATACTTAGCTTACGCAAGTACCGATCACTATCGAAACCAGCCACCTCGCACCGTCATCTCACGGTACAGTAGGCCTTCTTGTATCGATACCTTGTATAAATCACTTTATCTACATGTAATATATTTCAGCCGTCAACTAGAACTATGCAGAAGAAATTCCATGTGGCATTCCTCTTAGGCAACTTACTATGTATCATACTCGTTACATTTAACCGCTCTCTGCTCCTCAATTCACTTTTCTCTAGTGGACCCTTCGGTCCGATCATTGCCCCTCCTCCCAACATATTCAGCGTGTTAGGTATACGATGTCGGGCGACATCCCGTGATGCGTGGAATAGAAATTCTAGCGGGGTATATGTGGCCTATTCTCGGCCTAGATCGGGACGCCCTTGCTACCAGGACCCGAGACACCGACGGAATGCACAATACGTATCATAACACGGGGTCCCCTTCACGAAGAATGTCAAAGTCTATTCAGCGACCTTTGTAGCCCACCATCTATATGATACACTATCCCACACCCGCGCAAAGAGTGATAAACAATGTCCACTAGCAAAACGCCAACTATAATTAGACTCTAGGATACGCCCCGCAAAAGAGAAAGGAAGGGGAAACAAAGAAATAAGGCTAAAAATCGATAACCCCATAAACCCTATCTCTCCAATACCAAGTTATTCTCAACTAATCACCCTGCCGGTGCTCCCGCTCCCGTTCCCGCTCCATCCACCTTCCAAAATCCTTCCCAAATCCGCCACCCCTCTCTTTTACCCCCTCTTCAAACACCGCGCCCTTCCCAACTCCGCTTTTGGCCCCAACGCCACTAAGGTCCAGCAACGGAATCATCGAAGGCCTCCCATGCGCGCACTGAAACGGAAATTTACACTCTGCCAGCTTGCCAATCAACACGCGACACTCGTCGAGTTCTAGAGGGTCGTTGAACATGATTGCGCTGCGGCAGGCGCGGGAGTTGATCATATCTACTAGGGCGGTTGGACAATGGGAGAGGAGCGGTGCGTGAGGGTCTGAAGATAAGGCAGCCGAAGTCGAAGCAGGGTGTGCCATGGTGGCAGTATCTTCGAGAGTGGGGATATGTCGACGGAGGATGTCTATCGCGAGTGATGGCTCAGAGGTGCAACGGTCGGAGATCATTTCCGGAAGAGAGGTTATTGTTAATGTGTTTTCCTCCGGGTCTCCTTTTTTTTCATACTCGCTGGTTGTGATGGTGTAGCGTATCTTCCATTCAGAGAATGAGGCATGGTGACGGGCGAACAGGTCTGCCTCTCTAGATGATATTTTGTATGTTAGACCCCCACTCAGTGCCTCCGTTTGGCCTCCTTGGGGCTTCTCTCCTGGGGAACATAGCTCCGCAAACAATTCCTCCACGCGAACGCGTTCGTCCGCGGCATGCTGGTCTACTATTACCAATAGACCGGATGGATCGGGTGATGAGGAAGAGGTTATTCCAGCCATTTTTATCAATATGTACTTCTTGTCTACTTGCGAGATGACTTCAGCATTGCGGAGACCTGCTTTGGTCAGCTTTCCTAACGTCGAAGTAGTCTCGAATAAGGGTGAGTTGGTTGCTGGGTGGGCGCATCCAGGCACAATTTCGGAGGTGTGAAGAGTGATCTGGGGGATCGGAGCATCTGTTGGTTTGAAGACTGGGTTCCTCCAGGTCTGGAAATATACAATTAATTATGTGTTGATCTAATATGTTAGGTAGGTAGACCTTACTCTGAGAAGATTCTCTACAAACGGCCCCGGCAGTTTCTTGGGTTCTGATAGCGGCTCTGTACGCGCCCTCTTACTGCTATTATCGCCCTCATCAAGCCTTCGTCCTAGAAAGGAATCTCCAGGTGAAGGCCTCTTCATCCCTATCCTGACTATGGACCTGCCGGACACAGGGCCCTTAGCCGTCACTGTATTTCCAGTTCGGGAGTTGATCGTGTAGGTCTTTTGCGATACTGGATCTCTCCACTCAAAAAATTCATCAGGAGGGGCCCCAGAGTCATCTGTTGAACACCCTCCCCTCCTTTTCTCCGGCGTGGGGAGGGATTTGGTGGGTCGGGATGTAGATGAAAATGTAAACGCTTTTGAAAATCCTGAGCCTTGTCTGCCCTCTTCTTCCCTTGGATCGGCCCGGGCGGACTTGACCCTGCTCCAGCCTGCTAGTATTCCGAGGTCTCCACCCCCCGTGAATATTCCGGTGTCTTTGGTTCGAGACGATGTTGTGTTGGTATTTCTGCGGATGGTACCTAGTGGTGTTCTTGGCCGGGGCTTGCCTAGCAGATCTAGCGCTGATTGTGGGGATGCACGAATTGTGGTCCCCTCACCCCTTTGAGGTTTCGCGGCCGTCGGCAGGGTAGGACGGAAGTGATGAGTTTTTAGGAATTCATGAATGAGCTTTTGCAAAAGGCCGATTGCAACACTAAGATTCTATTCATTCTTAGCAGGAGCCAATACCTAGACCCGGGAGAGCGACTAACATCGCCTTCCAGTCCAGCTTTTCCTTTTGTCCCACCTTCACCACCTACGATATCCGTTTCTCGTCGCTCACATTCGACACGCAGTACGAACATTGCCCATCTGTCAGCACCCTTCTTTGGATTGCTCTTCAATCTTGCTGTTCCACCGTCCTCCTCTATCACGCCAAAAGAGGAAGCAGCAAACAACCGATTGATCTCTTCGTGCAGCAAGGTCGTTCCCATTGGTACAGGATACCCATTAACGTCTTTAGCACCCCATAATCAGCCCATGCCCAAGCTAAGTATAAAGACCAACCTACAAAGGTATTGAAACCCCTTGCTCGCACTGCCCCGCGTGCAGATCCGGCCCTCTATTCCGACCCCACCCATCCTCGCTACCACCTTCTCCCACCCATTTGCACCAACAGCATACACCTGATTCAGCACCTTGACCTCCCACCCAGATCCCACAACAGCCCTGACCCTGACCTTCACCTCTCCGTTCTCATCTTTGACAACAGCCCCCACATCCCCGCGGCTCAGAAGCACCATCACGATCCCCCGCTTCATGTGGTCCCACTCCTTGTCCACATCCGCACCTTCCCTAACTTTAACTCGCACCGGCATATCCCCCCACAATCCCTCAACCCTAACCACAGTACCCGACCTCCCAAGCTCCAGGTGCTCCGGCGCGGCTCCGGTAAACACCTCGCGACCGTAGGACACCCTCCGCATAGCCGTCTGTCTACCCGCGCCCGCTCGCGAGGTAATCGTAGTTAGGGAGTGCCTACAAATCGCCGATAAAGCTTGTCCTCGGAAGCCAAAGCCTCCAGTGGGTGGGTACTTGGAGGTAGCTATTCGGCGACGACGGCGGAGGAAACGTCAGCGATCTGAGCGGTATAGAATTTGTATGCGAAAAAAAATCTAGATAGTTACCATATTCCCGTCCGACAAGGAGCATATCCCCTGGAGTTATCCCATAGCCATCATCCTCGAGCACACAACTATTCCTACCCAGATTCACGGTAATTTCCACATTGCGGGCTCCCGCGTCAATTGCGTTCTGGAGTAACTCTGATGTCACGTCGGATATGTTCGTTATCGTCAGAGTACTGCGTATTCGCGCGCTCACAGATTCAGGCAGGAGCCTGATGGATGGGGATGTGGTAGACATCTTTGGTGGAGATGCTGCGCTTGTAGGAAGCGTGGTAAGTTACCGGTGCCTGTAGTGCCGGTACGCTTATGAAATTTAGCAGAGGAAATACCGGTACTGCAGCATGTCCTGTCTCTGGCCATACCACGTCACTGCGCGTGTAACTTACCGGTACTCGAGTACAGTGAATTACTAGGAGACGGTACGGTATGAGTGCTAACATAAAAAATGAGTGGGGATGGTTCGGAAAACGCCACTGGGTTTGAGTTGATGCATTATCATGCTTGTAAATTAATAAGTTGTAATAATGCTACCATAGGCTGCCGCACGGCACAGCCACAGTGAGATACGGTGCCACAACCATATATCTGTGCGGGTTATCATAACTCCTCACTCGCTTCATAGTTACCAAACATAAAGAACTGATATAAAGTATTTAACTGAAGGTAGTGCGGGTGATATTTGTAAATGAGATTACACGAATGAAGAAAACAATCTACGAAAGGCATCATCAAACATCAAACCGAGCAGAGCGACAGCCCCAGAAAAGAAAAGAGAAAAAAAAAGTAGATACCAAGAAGTAGAGCAAGATCAGGAAATCGATACCAGGCCTCTTCCATCCGTGCTTATCGCCGTCAATCCCCTATCCCAAAATCAACAAGGAAAAAAGAAAGAGATAAGAAAAAAGGGCATATCAGCGAAAGATTGAACTATATTTTGAAGCGATTGACTCCGGGACCAACCCAACCTTTTACCGTAAACGAGAAAGCAAATATGAAACCGCAGAAAGAAGGGGAAAAAAAAAAGAAAAGAAGTCAAAGGTATCACAAAAGAAATCCAAACTCCGTCCATATGAATCTGTGGATTCGGCAAAACTTAACCAGAGCGCCCCGGAGATCGTCCTCTCAGTATTACCCCCCATGCTGATAGTCTCCGCCAGTATCGCTAACCCATTCTTCATTCCCGCTCCATTCCCCACGATTCCCGTCATAGCTATTTCTATGACTAGCTAGAGCCGATCCCCCGCTAGCACTCGCTTCCTCCCATTCTCCACCGCTAGCTTCGAAGCTGCTACGATTACTGCCCTCGCCCTCTGCGATGTCATCTTGTTCCCCTGATGTCATGTTGCCCCATTCCATATTCGCCAAGGCGGGGTATTGTTCTAAAAGCGCGCTAGGGAATACCATTCCATTGCTTGGGTCCATCGAACTGGAGCCCATTATGCCCTGTTGGTCGCTAGGATTGGCCAGGTGGCCAAGAGTGGGGTCAAGCATCTGCCCTTGAGCAAGCATCTGGTTGCGTTGCCTTTCTGCTGTTTCCTCCTCGAGTAGTGGACGTATACATACTCTTCCAGCTTCGCTCCGGAAGTGGCGGCCCAGTGCATCGGCTCTCGCAAATCTCCGACCGCAGCCCCAGGCTCCTCCTGGTTTGAGATTACCTCTACAGACGAACTTCTTCTCGCCAGAGTGGAGCCCTTCATGGCGCTTTCGGTCATGCTGGCGAGCAAATGCTTTACCGCATATTGTGCACACGAAAGGTCGCTCGTCAGTATGAGTGCGAAGATGTGAACGAAGATTGTAAGCACGAGTAAAGCGCTTGGGGCAGAGTGTGCATTGGAAGGTCGCTGGGTGTTTTTGGACTCTCTTCTCGCTAGCCGTATTTCCGGGCCTCCCAGGACATGCCAAACCGAGGAAGTAATCCCTGTTTGGAAGGGAACTGGTTGAAGACCTACGCGAAATTTTTCCAGCACTAGAAGCATTGCTAGCCGCTCCAGGACTGCCAACAGGTGCTGTGACGACGTCTGCAGGGCTCAGCGAGCCCCTCCGTGAACGATTCCCAGCCGGGCTTTGTGAACCCGATGGAATAGCAATAGGTCGGGTAATTGGGCTACCACCGGACGACGAGCCAGAGAATGGGTCTGATTTAGATCGTTTACGTTGAGGACCTATCGAACGATTAATATTCAACCATCAGAGCTTGTCAAGGGAATTGCAGCTCACTCTTTGGGGGCGGGCTGAGAGCACCGTCATCATGAGCAAATCCTGGCTTGCCAGGGAATGTGGGCTGTCTTTGTGGTGGAGCAAATATAACGTTAATCTGAGGGAACTGTCCCTCCTCACCCGGACTAGATCTGTCAACTCCAGGGCCGGCGCCATGCCCGGTGGAGGGGTGTGATGGTTGCATAAGCCCTATACCTTGGCCCTGTGACATGGGAGGAACGTAGGTAAGGTACTGATTCTCCTGAGGCAACATGCGAGGGCTGTTGGTACCACTATTTAATTGGCCAGGGGCTGGACTAATTCTTGGCGATACGTGAGGCGATGGGTCGCGCTCGTTGAGGCTGAAATGATCTAACCCGAAGGAATCTCCACTAGGAAAGTCTTGGGTAGAGTTTAAGAACTCTTGCATAGACCCCTGCTGAGGCAGATTGTTTCCTTGAAGTAAGGGTGAAGGGTGTCCAGAGAATTCCGAGTTCCGAAGGAATGGACTGCCGGCAGCTGATGAGATCTCCGAGTATTCACTAGGCGCCTTGCGATGGGTACCCCAAGTATTCTCCCTACGTGCATACACTGTTTCCCACTCGAAGCCCGAGGGATTGGTGGACCCTGAAGGGAGGAAAGTAGCTGAGTCGGGTTGAGATGGTTGTTGTGGATCAGACTGAATATGTAGCGGTGGGGTGTTTTGCTGTGAAGAATGCGCGGGGTACGCAGAGCTCATCAAATCTGCGGGATTAATACCCCCGTCTGTTAGGCCCTCTTTACCTTCGTATTCGAAGAGGGTTGGATCAGTTGAGCTGGACTGCAACGAAAAGTTAGAGTAGTCCTGGCGACTATGATGCTGTGGTGGTGGGACGGTAGAGGTTTGAAGATGGGGTGAGGCACTTCGTCTGATATCTTCTAGTGGCTGTTGATTCAACTCGTATGCAGGATATCTTTGAAAGCCAGCGTAGCCGTGATCTGCTGGAGTCGGGCCGTACAGTGAATCTTCGTCAGTGGAGGTAGCGAAGTGCTGGAGATTTAAACCATCCGCCTGTCCATTTTGGCCATAATTTGTAGAAGACATTGCGATTTTACTTTTTCCCTAAGGTGCAAGGTAGAAAGAAAAGACCGTAGGGATTAGAGTGAGGCTTTGGGTGGGGGTGGTGAAGTTTGGTGAAGTGTATGAGGCTAAGCAAAGAAGCAGGCCCCAATTAAAGAAAAACTCGCTTGAGGCCAGTGTTTACAATGCTCGGGATTTGGGAGAAGCCCGGTCTCTCAAAGCTGGGCTTGGCCTATCGAGGTGGATGAGTATAGTACCGTGGTGTAAGCTGGTTTTGAAGGAGGCTGGTGCTTTAGATCAGACTCTGTTGCTTCTCCAGGACTGTCCAAGGTATCCTAGCCAACTACTGAAGCAGACGTCAGTCAGTTCGAGTGGCGATATAGTTTGTGCCTCGCAAGGTCAATATCCGGTGGGTTATCGAGATGGGGCAGGGGGGTTATGGTGTGAGGCGGGGGAAGGAGGTGACGAGGTGGGGAATGCTACCTTTTTGTCTCGGGCAAGGAGTTTACCAGAGGTGGCCTGCCCACTGAGAGGGTTCTATGGAACACTTGCGGTTCGGGTATGTGTGGGAGAATATAGCTATTGTGGGTAGGGGTTGTTCGAATGTGGTTGCGGGTGGTCGTTGAGGTTCGATAATGCTTATTCGGTGCACTCGATCGTCAGGAACTGGAACCGCACAGCCTCTTCGTTGGACGAAAGCAGAATAGTGCCTATTTTTCTTGTTTTGTTTTTTGTTTTTTTTACAGGCGCGAAAGTTTGTCTCGGGGAGGCGGTGCCCAAAGGATCCCAGAGGTAACCAAAGAAAATATCCAATAAATTTTTTTTTTTTTCTTCCCTTCTTCGATAACCCTGGGGAAAAAATGCAGGCACAGTGATGGTGGATGGGTGATGTTGAAGGGCGCGTTCCTTCAACCTGCCGTGCCCCGAGAAGCTAAGAGGGTAGGGGTAGGTTGTTGTTGATTAGAACGGTGAGGGGGAGGGGTGAGGGGGTGAGGGGGTGTGCTCCAGAAGGGGCAAGGTATCGTTATTGCACGAGGCAATACAAGAGATCCGTTTTGATTGACTGATCAAGTCTTTCAGGCTCCGGTCCCGGTAGCGCAGCGGAGCCAGTAACTTGGGGAAGTTGATAATGATGGCCGATAAAAGGAGGAAGTGAAGTATGAGGGTGTCTGCGGGGTGGGGTGCAGTGTGTGCAATCGTTTTTAAGGAATAGGAATGGAGGGCCTCGCTACCGGAAGTCCTTGGTAGGAGAATAGTGATGGAAGGTATAGTTAAGATGAAGGATAACGGAAAAAGAGCTCAGTTAACGAGTGAACTCCGGAAGAGAATAGGGAGCATGAATGAATGGGGGAGATGGAGGGTGTGAGTTAGTTGTGAAGTTTTGTTTGGTGAGGGACGACAATGGGCGATTATGGTGCTGATGGTGGGGTGTTTATCACGAGCCAACAGTAGCGAGCGAAGATGAAAAGTGAATTTACAGACAGGAGCAATGGGGGGGGGATTTCTCCTCCGCTCTAACAAAAAAATTTGCTGCACCTAAGACGCCTAGGATGTGCTCGAGTCCAGCAAACACTAATACAACATAACATAATATTGCCGCATTGATTTATTTCACTGATCCCACTTCCATCCCAAATGTGGGGATGACTGCCAGCTTTCTCTTAATATTTTGTCCTCGATTCCTACATACCTATAGCCTTTCTTACTCTTGCTGTTTCTTACACTACCGGTATTATCTCGAGTATAATACCGGTATCGGTACTGACTTCTCCCCTCTAATCCCCCTTGTCCCCCCCCCCTCTCTCTCTCACCACAGTTCCTTGAAAGAAGGTGGGGTGGTGGGCTGGCCCTCATTCGCCCTGCTTAAACACCCCCTCCCCCTTCCTTCCAAAATCTTTCTATTATTATCAGTGGCTCACAACCGCTCGCTACGGTACTCTTACCCCTCGCAGCAGACACCCTACCCGCAAGGATTGTGCACGAGTATGACAATCTAGTGATAAAAATCAGTGACGTTCCACTTCTTTCTTTGCACTGTTTCTACTGAGCTCCTATCGCACTGCCGCGGGGCACCCCATCAATCCACTGTGCTCCATTGTGTAGTGGCGGGGCTCGATAGAGTACCGTAAGGGAAAGAAGAAAGGAAGGAGAAGAATGAGAAATCACACCTCACTGCCGCTAGAGAGTGTCGTACAGCGCCTCTTTCGGATCCTCGCGAATACCACATAATTAGAAATCGCTCTTTCCCCGATAAAACAGGTACCGTATTACAACTTGAGATCCTATCAGGCTACAGTGCTTGGGTCAAGATCCACTGAAGGTTAAGCCAGCCCCATTCAGCACCCATTCAGCAACATCCCGGATTGGTATCTTTCTTTCTTTTCTGTTCGCTAGGCGTCTCTCAAGGCGTTCCCCTCTTTCAGCCCAATCCAACCCAGCAAGATGGGACGTGCTAAAAGTGAATGGGAGCACAGAAAGCATGACAGGCACCCACACACCAGAGACTTGTCCTTGCGCACTACCATTACACACACAAATAGATCTTGCGCAGCTGTTCGTGGTGGACGACTCTGGATGCTTTGTTCTAGAAAAGTTCGCCGTTTGTTCCTGAGGCTGTGTAGTAACTTGCCGGTACTTTTAACCCAAGAATTCTTATGTCATCTGCCGCTATCGAATCATGGGGAGGGATGAGGGTTCAATGAATAAATGGTATGATACAGGTATGATACATCACAGCACGGCTTCCCAGGTCCTTTAATTAAGCTTCACAAGATCCGTCATATCCTTATTTTCTTTGGATTGGGAAGGTGCAATTTATCCTCTACTTTACATGCACCAGTAACCCCAATCTTCTGTATCTATAGTTGCTATCCCAGCAATCTTCATGATCTCAATGCTATCTCCGACTCTGTGATAGGATACCGACTACAGAACACGGTTCACTTTGACACCAAGGGTGAATCTAAAGTCCATGATCCATTTCGGCCTCGTTTCCAGATGGCCTTTTGGCCAATATCCGGTAGGAGGCGAGCGAGCTCAAGATGAAAGCGGAACCGTAGCTAAATATAGCACTGTTGCACAATACGGCTATTCGCTGAGACAAAACGCCTACCGGTATGCACCTTTGCTCGATGTCGCTGCGGGGGCAGCCCTACGGAGCCGCGCTTCTTCTTTGGTGTGAGTATGATATTTGATAAACTGCATGAATATCCTGAAGAGGGGAAAGTGCTAGGGCAAGTAAAGGTCGGAAAAGGCATTACCATACTTAAAAAATTCAGGGCTATCCTTTAGGCATTTGTCGCAAGCTACGGGCACTGTGGTTATGCGTTAAGCCATTACTAGAGAACTGTGCTATGTTTAGGGTAATCTTTCATCTTCCTGACACACAGTACGATACCTGTACGAGTCGTAAAGCACTCTATGATAGGGTGCCGATCGGTCGCCGCAGTTACACCCCGAGTAGGAATGTCGCATGCTACGATTCCTTTCAGGGGAAATTCCGGTCCACCGTTTTGTGAAGTCCACTGCACGTACAGTACACCACACATTCCTTCTGGTTTAAGGTTCCTCGCTGGGCTTGCTTGGCCCCAAAGAGTCCAAGATGAGACCTGTTGGCCGAGCGATATTTGGGTCTAGCAAGAGCAGCATCGGGCTTCCAGCCATGCTGCTTTGATTACGAACGGAATAGGCACTCCACACATGGGATACTTCTAAACATTATCTCTTAGTAAAGCCCTTATCCCACATTACTTAAAGTACGAAGGATAGAGATATCGAGTAAGCCAATTCTATTGGATATAAGTTGATCGGGCTCGTGGCTTGATAGGTCGGGCTATCGAGTTACTGAAAATGGATGCTGACCTGCCTAGTAAGGCCACCTATTGGTGCTGAGCTCATGAGGGGAAAGAAAGATCATACCGGTAACATCTTCAGAAACACGAGTGATGGGTACCTTCGCCAAGGCAGGCGTGTCGCAGCAGTAATATGGCACGAGATACAGCATACTAATCACCTCGAGTCACTCGTGCCCTGTACAAGGCTGTATAGGAACAACTGGGTTACCGGGGAAGGTAACGAGTTCTTCGGGAGCTCGGAATATCATAACTAGAATCGCCTTTAAATCCCTGGCCATCATGGACCTCGCGATTACACTTGAACTATAGGTGCCCTGTCCGGGTTAAAAATAAAATATCCAGGGCGGGGAGATCCGATATAGGGTTTATCGCAGCTGTGCGGTTTCCTCAACTACTCTATTCATATTTCTTCCACCCTCATCGACATAATTTCCGTGTTTGGCTTTGCATTCCGGTCGATCTTGAATCTTATATCTAGAGTAGCACTATCGAATTCTAATACTGAAGAGAAATAATAATAAAAAAGGTGGAGGCATCGGCATAAAGTGCGATATCGTCCTTTAGAGATCTTGATTGGCACCACATCTCTGTTCAGCCGCTCCGCCGCTGACAACAGAAACCAGTGATCCGGAGGGGGGGGGGGGACGGTAATATTTGTCTCAAAAATACCGGTATAAGTTAGTCTAATATTGCGACAATAAGAGGCTATTATTTCTGTTCGGGGAATATGCTTAAATCCCTCTTTGCCTGGGCAGATTCCACAGATTCGAACGAAAGGCGTAATCAGATCTCACTGGATTCCGAGTTCTTCCAGGAGGCTGGCCATTGCGCGACAGCCACCCGGTGCCTGCGCTATGTTGACTTATCCCAATTGACTGCTTCCCGCAAGCAGATAGACAGCGCACCTACTGTTTCACCAGCCGGGCAGATATGTAGAGAGGGTATGTAAGGTAGTTATGGGAGCGAGTTTATATAGATTCGGCCTGTGGTGTTTTATACCGGAATTATATAATCGGCTTGTGTTGGCAACCTGTGCATATAGTCCCCATACCGGCGTGTGATCTAATTCAAGTATAGCGCTTGTAATAAGTGACTATCTATATATGGGCCACCGGTTAAACGGACCGCGTCCTTTGCAGTGGATCTGTGTGGTAATTTACAGCGCTGTGTTCATGTCCGCGAATCGTGAAAGATTAACCAGGATGGCTGCACACCAGGCCCAATATACCAGCCTGCAGGCTCATACTACAATATACCGAGCTTAACGAGAGAGAATACTCATCTGGGTAGGCAGGATTCTGTTAGGTAAAGCTAGAGCTCTGGCTTTGCCGGAGATTGGATGCCTTAGATCTCTCACGGCGAGCCCAGGGATATGGCCTCTTCCCATCTTTTTTGAAGCTCATTGTGGGCTGCTAGAATTGACCGCTACATAGCATAGGTATAGATAGGAGTGGGCCTCAAAGACATACTAAACCATCAGACTCTTCCGTCTGAGCTGTGAAGACTCTTATCGGCCAAAGCTCCTAGGCATCTTTCCATTCCGAATTTATGGCAATACTAATAATTGGCTGGTGGTTTTGGTCATTGCTTTTCTGCTCAGATGTGCAGTTCAGCAGGGCTGGCCCGAGCAACCCACAACACCACCACTTGGTAGTCAATAGTGCGATACGGATGCGAGTACTGTCCCACAATTTAGAGGCACAAGGGTAGGAACCCATCGACTGGGACAGGCAGGGGTATATTTGGCTAGTTAACCTCAAATAACTATTCTATGACTTCTTCCCGGACCTCGTCATAACACCCTCAATTCCCGGCTAATGACCACGGTTGACCGTGCATCAACCGCCGCTTAATAGCTGGGGAGCATACTACTGAGCAGAGCACTCGTATTCGTAGTCTACATAAAATTAGTCGTATAGGGACGTGCTCAGCCTTGTATCCTACATCCGCGTAGTAACTACGGTAGCTACAAAGTACTCGAGTAACTTCAATTTCCCGAGAGAAAGAATTCAATACCGACACACGCGTAAGGTACCTGCAGCTGCTGCCAGTACTTGGAGCCCAGGGGCTTTCACACGTCGACATAACCACTAGCGGACAGCTATTCCCCACGCATTGCGGCTCTCTTCACACAATCTTCCCTCGGGGTGATAGTACTCTATATAAGTTAAGGAAATTTGCAGATACAGCACGGCGCAGCGCTCCCTTGTGTAGAGTACTAATAGTTCTAAATAGTGGAAGGATAAGAGCTATCTTTATAAAACATGGTCGATTTCAGCAAGATCGTTCGTTACACAGGGCAGGGGAAGCTTTCTGAGGCGCCCCCAACGGGTTGTCACAGCCCACTCGCCTAACCCATTTAGATCTAGCATGTGAACAGCGACTCAAATTTGACGACCCAGATACCAAGGTGTGTATTTTTGGACTCAAGATGACCACTAAGATAAGATACAGCAAACCCCGGTGATGCATAGCTATTGTTTTGCCTTGTGTTACATAATACCTTAGGACTTGTACCTACCCTCTCTGTGATCCTACCATAAGAATTGAGGTTAGAAGAGGGGGCTATTTGAGGCCTTTAGCGTTCCTCCTAAAGACTACCAGTACAGCGATGGGACCTACTTGGAAGCACATCCTGAGGCTTTCCTCAAGAAAACAGTAGTTAGAGTGACGGTGTTCGAGATATGCTACGAGTAGAGTTTCTACCATACCCCGCGGAACGGAAGTCCGATAATACACTTATTTAGAAACACTGCTTGACCTAACTTAACCTCCCTCTCGCATAAACCCAGACCCCGGTGTCAAGAAGCATCCCACCTCGCCAGATCTTGTTATATCTCTAAAACTTGAGCATTACAGGACGAAATCTACGAACCTAAGACTAAAGGTACACCTGGGCGAAATTGAAATCTCATTCACTACCGGTGCTCTTACATTAAGCAGGTACACCGGGGGCCACGTACCTACCAGTACGAGCAGATTGTGAACATGCCAGGAACGGAGCCTATTGGTGTAATTGCACACAAAGGCAGCTACTCGTATATTTAAAACCCTCCATCAAGGGCATCCATAACTGCATAACTGCATATATGCATATATGCATGCATGCATGCATGCACACTCGTGCGGAGTGCTCGTACCTAGCAACTCGGAGGCCCAGCTAGCCCCATCGAATCACAATAGACGGAAGACACGGAAGAAGTCAGATTCCGCCGGTTTGCTACCGTAGCAAAAACATGGACTCGATAAGTTATACACTTTCTCGCCCGGCATCTCGTACCCGATAACGCCTCCGCTCATTTTCGACCACCGCAGGTAGGCAAGGGCACTGCCCCCCCACAGGTTTTCAGGTCTCCGATCAATCGTCTTGCGCTTTTTTTATTTTCATTTCCGGCCGAAGGTGTATTTTTCCAGTGGTTGGGTCTCCGCGCACGGCACCTAGGTCTGAAGGGTTGCACAAGGTGGTGTGATTTTCCCTCCCTCCCTCCTGTTTACCCAGCAACCTTGCTTGCGTGTGGATAGCGAGATTTCTACGCTGTAGTGTTACTAAAAATAGCAAGGACTACACTCGACGAGCTTTTCGAGGTTGCCCGCTTCTGGTCTTGGAAATCTTGATAATTTGTGTCATAGATATTAATACTGCAGCGACTAGAGCGAGAATGTGGGCGGGAGAGGGTGTCCGGTTCCATGCAGCGAGTGATCTGTTATGATATGAATGTATGGAAGTAACGCCTCCCGAAGGTGCCTGCATAATCTCATTACTTGGGCGTTAGTTAATCTGCATTGAACCTAAGTTTGTTCTCCAAGGGCTCTTCTGAAAAGCCTTCAAGCAATGTGTGTGAAGCTTGATAGTCATACTATGTGCGCCTGGTTTAAGGTGTAATTGTAGTTGTGCATATCCGCACCATGCCCCTCTTGGGCTGTGATACTAGAGAACAGCCTGATAATGTGACGAGCTAAGAAATTAAAGCTGTCTCACACCTTGACCCCTCTTCGTACGTTGCTTCAGCACACACCATACCAACGGCTCTAGTCGGGCAATCTGGTCAGAGAGCGGCTGAATGACACGTATGATAAGTAACGGAAATAAGCCCTTGCCTTATAACATAGATTAAATTCAAACGCACTGAGGCACTTTCGATGTTACGGTAGCCTTGTTGGTTAAAAGCAGGTATGGACCTGCGTTCTCCAGAAATAAGGGAGAGATTAGAGAATCAGCAGGGAAATGCCTCCACAATATATCACTCGTTCCAATAGACACGCACACACAGTAATAATTATGAAAACGCTTCACCCCCACCGTCTGCACAGTGAGCGCCAGGTGGGGAGAAAATTAGGGGCACTTAATAACTTGAATTCCGCCTATCGGAGAGTTGCCTTTCGAATACTCAGTACTCATGGGAACGCCTGTAGGTATAATCGCGCAGCCCATCAACTACATAGCAACCGCAGGCGTCAAACCTACTAAGCAAATATCGAAACCATATTGTCACCCCCGAGCCTTCCCAGCGCGAATCCTCTCAAATTTCGAATTCCCACCCAAGACCCCCGAGAACTAGTTCTCGCAGTCTAGAGCAGTGCGATGCTAGCCTGCTAAAATGAGGGGTATGACTGGTAGATCGGATTATAACATGTTATTACACATTTCTTTCTCGAATTGGCTAGTCTTACGGTCCTTAGGGCTGTGGATTGGGGTATTTTATCTCTCTCAGTAGGACAAGAAGTGCAGGAATAGCCGCCAGGGTCCATTATCGTGCTACAGGGGTCAGGTTCTCAGCTGATTAGCGTATCATCCGGGGTATCGATTACGCTTTCTAGAAACTCGGGTAATAACATCGCAAAAAGTTTGACTGGACGATGAGCCTAAGAACGGCGACTTAGTACCGGGTTATCAACGAGCCTAGGGTACAACGCGGACGCAACCTATTGTGGCAGACAATAGCAATTCTCAATCTCATTTGAGTAAGTTCATGAATGGAATTGATAAGAAAAAGCATATAATGTCAGTTCGCTCCCCGGCCCCAAACTTGGGCACTATTCGTAAATTCACTTATTAAGGATATCCTAGTTGTCGAACTTCTCCAAGATGGATACCTTGATAGTTAGTTGTTAGAGCAAAAATCGGATGTGATTAAATTTCCAGTACTAAGAATCCAGTAGATGTCTCACCCCCAGCCGGCATGAGATCTACTTAGCTAAGTGATAATAAGCTATCCCAGCCACCAAGTAAAATTCCCTGCTTGTGTTATTTATTGTGTCTAGGGGGTATCGTGTTTAGAGGGTCATTCTTACTCTTTAGGATTCTTTTTAGGAAAGATTCCACTATCCCCCCCCTATCTATCTCGATATCCCATTCTACGAAGAAAGTCTTCTCTCTCTCAGCCTTAGTTAGGGCCCCAATCACCCTTCCACAATGATTAAGGATTGTGATTGTATTGCTAATAAATTACCCAAACTCATCAGCACTTTACTATGATACATGACTTCACCCTCCTGAGCACAAAAATCATGTATATGATTTCTTTCTCAAGTGGGGACTACATCCCGACGGTTAAGTAAACTGCTTGGCCACCGCAGCAGATTAATGTTTACCTTGCCAGTGGGGTATCCCTTGCCTAAGGGAGTGGATGAAGGCGGTATAACATACATTTGGTTGACTGATTTTTTTTTCCCCTCTTAAAAATCAGATAAAAAGGGATCAGACGATCCTCATAGGCTACTCTTGTAGTAAATCCCAATGGGTTACATCGCTACTGGTAACGCTCAAGGCGCCGCCTAATAGGATAAACCTAAGGAACGGGAGATATATGACGGCAGAATCATCCGATATCACTCAATCCTCTCCTGGTACAAAGAGTCAAAACTTTCAAAAGGTAACTTCCTTAATTATACAACCGCCAAACTAAGCAACTTTTTACAAACTGTCAATGTGTGAAACAACTATATCATGAAGTAGGTAGAGATCACTGCAATAGTGACTATTCCGTAAGAACTGGAGCAATTGCACCTCACTCTAGGACTTTAGAGCTGCCTCTCCTTGCAAAGTTTGTTGCATTTCCCTTCCTAGCCTCCTCAGCGGAGGTGAAAGCCGTTTTTTCCCGTGAATGATTACCCCCCCTTTGGTCCTAAGAGGGAAATTCTGGGCGCCCTGGCATGAGGCTCAATTACTCCAGTTCTAATGGTACCAGTGCTATGGTATAGCTTTCAGTACACATAGGTGAAGGTACAACAGTATGGTGCGTGGACAAAATTAGCCAAGGAACGGATGATTGATAGCAACGCAATACTCCACATCACCCATGGCAGTGGAAAATAGGATTTATGTTTGGGAGAAGGGTTGCGAGGTGGGTCTGCCCATGGCAGTGTTTTGTTTTATTTTGGAGATTGCGGTGTTCTGGCCAGGCATTCAGGTTCCTGTGGTGGGTTTCCTCTGCACGTCGCATGAGTGGCACTTCCCAGGTGCACTGCGAGACAGGCTATTTGAATTGGCTTACCCCGTATATGTAATGCCGTAGGGTTGTGCAAGCTTGGACGGGTAGTGAGGCATCACCCTGCACTTTCAACACCACCTAAAGAAATTTCTCTGGGTCAGGCATTTGTTTCATTGTATTCTCCTGTGAATTTATATTTTTAATTCGATTGGGATTGGTGGGGGAGTGCTGTTGTCATGACCGGAGTTTTTCATGTTGGTTGATCCGCGGTTAATTTTGTTCACGAACAATCACTGGTCTGGCATCCAAGGTCTCTGAGCGGACTCATCACCTCGCTCGAAATCTCGTCTCGGCAGAAAAACAACATGAACCCTTACCATCGAGTGCGCCAAAGTTCAAGCCAGCGAATATCATAGAATCATAATAATTAGGATAATTGTTATTTTCTAGACATCCTCTGAATAAGCCTAGGCTACCGGTACAATTTTTCCCAGAGGAGGTGCAAGCTCCCCGAGGTGCCTCTACCACAATTAGGGTACAACCCTCTCGCGAAAAAAAAAAACCAAAGTCACACCGCAACTTTCACCAAGGATCAGAGCAGAGCTGCCGCCACCATCGGCCCATCAAGCAAACCACCTCAACCACAACAATCCACCAACTCACCACCACCAGACTTCGGCTTGAACCTCAACGACTAGAAAACAACAAGGTACGCCATCTTCTGGAGATCAAAGAAAAGGGAGGGGAAAACTCGCCGATTGACTGAGTGCAAAGTTTCGAAGAAAAATAAAACCGCAATCATGGGTAAAGTCCACGGATCACTCGCTCGCGCCGGTAAAGTCAAGTCTCAGACTCCCAAGGTTTGCCACTCTTTCCCCTCGACGCTACCGCAGAGCTCACAACTAATGATCTACAGGTCGAACCCCAAGAAAAGCCAAAGCAGCCCAAGGGCCGCGCCAAGAAGAGGATTCTGTAATTACCCACCACTTGCCCGCCTTATGCAAAATCTAACAGCCGAGGGGAAACAGCTACACCCGTCGATTCGTCAACGTTACCATGACAGGTGGGAAGAGAAAGATGAACCCCAACCCGGGAACTTAGAGTGTCGGTGTGAGTACGGGAGCAACGCGCGCGGGGGGCAACAAAAGGGTTTAAAACCGAAACGAGAAAATGTATCACTGCTGGGAATTTAATCTCTTTTTTTTCTGGGATACGATTGGTGTTCTTTCATTTTTTTTCTCCACGGGATTTTACGGGTTACTGGACGGAATTTTGTGGGATTTGGGAATAGTTGGATGATTGGATGATTAGATTGATTGATTGATTGATGGATGGATGGATGGATGGATGGCGGTCGGGCGGGGGCGGCGATCTCCCGTGGTATTAGAGATGGAAGCCGTACGGCGGATTATTTGTTGCTGGCCGTTTATTACCCTTCTATCCGATATCAACGAACCCCTTTTCGTCACATTTACTATCGCTACGAAGTCGTAGTCTGATATTGGTACCTCAGAGCTCGTGTTCTATTTCGTGGCGTACGAAACCGCGTGTGATAGTTAGTCCCGGTAGAGATATACACAAACAAATGCCATAAAATTATATTGGATTTAACTCCACTACAATGCTGTCGAGGTGTTCGACGTATTCGACGGTCCACCCGCAAAACACAAGTAACAAACCTAAGTAATAACATTCTCTGCCAGAGCAATAAGCATCCTAAAAACGACGGTATCCCATATATATCAAGGTCATCCATCTATGGGCCGCTTAGTCAATCATGCCATATCAATCGAATAAGGCACCGTCTGCAACTCCACGTTCAAATAGCACCTACCCCGGCTCCCATCCGACCCACACCCTCCTTAAAGCGGAAAATCAAAGAAAAGAGAAAAGAATTACCAAGAATCAGAATCAGAAAGACAAAAAGGAATCCCCAATAACCTAATAGCTCCAGTTCCCAGATCCAAAGCAAAAACGCTAGCAGAAAGAGCCCGGCCAGATCGGGCCGGGAAAAAAAAAAACCAAGATATAAAAAGCCCAGGACCACAAGTAACCAAGGGAAGGGAAAAGTAAAAAATGTTGTTGATACACCAAGAACCCTTGTACAGTTTGCCGCCATTAATGCACATCACAGAACATTCGAGAACGACATTTATATTTTCTCCTCTGGCTTATACATGTTCTGGGCAAGCACCTTGTTCATAGTACTATTGTGATAAATTAGAACGAAGTTTGCTGGTTCGGTATACGCGCAGAACTCGACTTACAACATGTGTATTTTGTTACCGAAAATTGGCTTCATGGAGTCATCGCAAATAATATAGCGCTTATCTTCGGGGTCCTGGAGATTGCGCTCCTTGACGTACGCCCATATACGTTTTACTGTTTCAGGACGTGAGAGCTTGGGGATCGTTAGCTTGAGAAGGCATCTTGTGGGATGGGGAGGGGAGGTGGATACCATAGTCTCGCCCAAGAGAATTGATAGAGGTTGCGAGAGGATCAATGGAGCCTGTAGTAAGTTAGGAGTGGGCTGTAGAGGGGCTAGAGCTCTTACCATGAAAGGGCTGTTGGGGTTCGCCTTTCTCTTCTTTTTTGTCGGCTTCTCTCCATCGGAGCCATCAGAATTGACTTTTGCGTCGCTCTTCTTAGACTTGCGGACCTTTGGGGAGGGTTTCACTGGCTTCTTCTTAGCGGATCTAGAAGGGCGACTGCTATTCCATTGAGCGTGAAGCTCAGCAGCTAGCCTTGCGTCCTCATCAACGACGGACTTGCTCCTCTTAGAGGGAGTGACCGAGTACTCATGTTTGACAGCATTCCCAACGTCTGGTGCAGTAGAGAAACTATCCTCGGATACCTCCACTTTGACCTCTTGCTTGTACTCGTCCTCGTCTTCCCCTTCAGCATCCTCTTCCTGTTTAACCCCGTTGTCGAACTCCCGCTGAGCGAGAACGTTCTCGAAGCGATCAGCGATCAGAAGGTCAATTTGCTTCTGTGCTCAAGAGTCAGCAAGTGCGCGGCTAATGAGGCAGCGGGAGCTAATTCAAGCCTTTTGAAAAGTAACATCGTAGCCAACTTTGGTTTGCAGACCGTTGCGGACTTTCTTGACGGAGACAGTTGTCAGGTCAGACTCAAAGAGGATGGCATCGATAATCGGTATAAACTAATAACAGCAACAACGGAACACGCCTAATGTTAGACAATTCATCATGCGCTAATAACAGCCTACCAGTAGAATTGGGACGAGCGGATAATTACCGTCGAAACATCTTCGTCGGACACTAATAATTCAAGATACTGTCAGCGCGAACAAATACCGAGGGATGTATAGGCATCGGAACTGTAGAACACAGATTGCCGGGAGGAAAGAGAAAGTTGAAACGGAATGGGATGGGACAAGAGAAGGGCGGGAGAAGGAGGAAGTACATGCGGAGGAGGCCATGATTGGATACACAGGGCGGCAGCTGCAACGGGTGTTATGATGACAGTTGAGTGGGGGATATCAGTGGGCAAGGCGCATGAATGGAGGAAGGAGCGATCGAACAGCAACTGTAGGAGAAGGGGGGGAACAAGAAGGGGAGGGGTGGAGGCTGGGACTGAGATCGGGCACAGTGTTCTTGAACGAGGTTAGGGTTTCCCTTTAGCTGGCTTATGAGGAATCGTGGGTGCAAAATAAAACGGAGTATGATAGAAGGTAATTTTCTAACAGCGCTAGTTGATTGGAAGGTAAAACTTCATGCCAGACAAAAAATACTCGCAGTCTATTCTAAGGGAAATGTTTAGAGGTTGAACAAGAAGCGTCAAGAGAAAACGATGTTGAAAGTTGACGGGGAAGAAAGATGGAGAATTCCGTGTTCGGGCTGGGCGATGACAGCAAAACTGGGGTCTGGTTGTTGGGTGGCTGGTGCCTACACGTGACCACGCACCAAGGGCTCATTAAAACTCACTGGGAATAGTATCAAAATCTGCTGGGAGGAGCCCAACACAAGATCCAATACAGTGGTATCAACAAGATTCAGGTATTCACGGGCAGAGTCATATGATATCGTTAAGAGGAAAAATAGATATAGACAGTAATACACCCCCAAATCAGAGTTTCAGCTTTTGTCCTGTCTTGGGATCAAGCTCCACAATTTGATCAATCCCCTCGTATTCTGGTAGTTCGAGGTCGTATTTCTGAGCAATCTCAGGTGAAACAAATCTAAAGAATGTCAGCAAAGTGCAACGTAAGGCAAATGCCGATAAATTTACCTTCCGCCCAGGAAATGTCTACCATGAAAGAACTTTGCCAACGGCTTCGGCGCTGTTAAACTCACTAGGGCAGTCGGACAAAAGCCCTTCCCAGGCCCTTCACTCGGAGGACCGCTTTCGATATCCCACGAAGAAGGTGCATCGACAGAGGTCACCGGAATAGTAGTTTCCTTTAGAGCTCTGATCACCGCCGGGAAAGGTTCTCGGACTTCTCCTGAAAAACTAAATCCTGTGGAACCTGTTAGCAAAGTCCCGGAACATCGGTTGAGTGGATATACATACCAAAGATCGCGTCAACAACATGGTTTGTGTCTTTTAAAGCTCCTTCAAAGTCTTCTGTGAAGGGCACACCAAGGTTGCTTAGTTGTGTTGCTAGCCGCCGGTAGAGTTCATTTTTAGGTTGCTTAGGGTAGTAGACTGTTGGTTGGTAGTTGTAATGCCACAGATGGCGCGCAGCTACAAGACCATCACCGCCTGCAGCTTATCAGCCCTTGAGTGTTTCCCCAGTTTCTGAATGGAGGAGAACCGTTATTTCCACTACCATATACATTAGTCTTCGTTACACTAACCCGGACGTAAGACTTACGGTCCACAAGCAATAAGGACATTTTTCCCTTGGCTGGGAGGATGAAGTCTGTAGACTTTAAAGGTTTAGCCTTCCCAGGTTTTGGTGTTTGTTAGTGAGAATAGAATACCGGCTTGGGATACAGACAGCCTGAACTCAAAATGTCAGAGGTCTTGGAAATCTAGATGGGCATTTGAGGCTACAGCTTACCCAGCTAATTCCATAAGTTGGTCGATGGAAAAGGCTCCTGCGCCCATAAGTTCTTTGTCAAGGGCGGCAGCATTCTTTGCGGACAGAGTCTGGCACCGGCGTTAGCAGACCCTAGATGGGGTCTTGGTCTTGGGCGGGAGTCAAACTTTGAAAGCCATCTCTCTTAGTACCGATTGAAACTGGCTGAAGTTGTGAAAGGGGTGAGAATTTTGAGATGTTAAAACCAAACTATGGGATTGAGGTTGACGTCATGTTCTAAGTATGATACCAGTACTCGAGTATGTGTTCGGTCAGGGATCAGTGAGATAAACAGATAATAAGGTTCTCGAGGCTCAACCAATTACTCGTATATAGAAAGCCAAACAATAACCCAGCAACCATGGCGAATAAGGAGTGAAATTAATTATGCTGGAACAGGCGCTCCCACAGCCTCTGCGGAATCTGAGATAGCACTCAGACCGATCTGAGGCTCTTTGCCGCTGTGTGGCGCCCCTCATCGTCCCGGAATCTTATCAGATCCCGATTAGGGCTTGCCCTGGTCACCCTGACTGCCCGCCCACACACCCTCCCAAGAGGAGTACTCGCCACTAGTTACTCCCCACTCAAGATAAAAAAAACTAATCCGGCATCAACAACAACCACAAACAAACAGCTCACGACCGACAACATGGGTGCCCTTAAGTACGTCGAAGAAATCCACAAGAAGAAGCAGTCGGATATTCTCCGCTTCTTGCTTCGTGTGCGCTGCTGGGAATTGAGGTCATTGAGTGCGTTTAGATCCGAAATAACTGGATGATGAGGTCAATTGCTGATGGGTTGGGGGGAATTACAGATGTCATTCATCGCGCCTCCCGCCCTTCTCGCCCAGATAAGGCCCGCCGTCTGGGGTACAAGGCCAAGCAAGGTTATGTTATCTACCGTATCCGTGTCCGTCGTGGAGGTCGCAAGAGGCCCGCCCCTAAGGGTGCTACCTATGGGTAAGGAGGTTCAAGATTTCGGGGTAGAACGTGCAGCTAATGGTGGCCTCGACAATAGTAAGCCCACCAACCAGGGTATCAATCAGTTGAAGTATCAGCGCTCTCTCCGCTCCACTGCCGAGGAGCGTGTCGGCCGTCGTTGCGCAAACTTGCGTGTCTTGAGTATGGCCTTACATCTTGGAGTTACCTGATATAGGAAACTAACGCTCTTTATGACAGACTCCTACTGGATAAACCAGGACTCCACCTACAAATACTTCGAAGTCATCCTTGTCGACCCTCAACACAAGGCCATCCGCCGTGATCCTCGCATCAACTGGATTACCAAGCCAGTCCACAAGCACCGCGAATCTCGTGGGTTGACCGCTACCGGTAAGAAGAGCCGCGGCCTCAACAAGGGTCATCGCTATAACAAGACGACTGCTGGTCGCAGGAAGACCTGGAAGAGGCTCAACACCGAGAGCTACTGGAGATACCGTTAGTGAATTTCCGTGTTTCTGGAGAGAAAAGTGCGGGGGGTCTATTCTCTTTCTTTCCTTACCAATTAGTTTTACGGCAATCTGAATCATTTGCTGGGGTGTTTGGGTTTTTCCTTCTTTAATAACTAAGGTTCAGCTGGATTAGTCCGGGCATGAAGATGTGAATTTGATCAAACTATAGTTCGGCCATTGTGAAGCGACTGAGCATCTGGTATAATATTTGCTGAGCTAGAAAAATTTCCGAGGGAGATGGCTCCGATATCCCATGGTTACTGATTAGAATATTGGGACTGTTTGCTTCCTTAAAGCCGTCACTCAATCCCTCAAATACCAACAATTAAATTCCCAGAGTCGGCCTACTATAAATTATTTAGAAACTATCAGTAACTGTATCTAGGCCCAATATGAAGCTGCTGTTGTTACCACAACCTTCAACCGCATGGTCCCGGATTCGCAGATAATCATCACGAATCACTCGCATCTTATTATCTCTGATTAGACCCTCCAAATATCCGTACTATCGCCACCCAATCTCAACCACCCTCCCACTAACACTCTCGGGGCTCCTTAGAGTCAACCACGCCGCCTTCTGCGCCCTGGAAATAACCTCTTCAACATGCACCCCGTTCACCCCCACCTTCGCTAACCCCGCCAACACAACCCCCAAAAATGTATCGCCCGCACCATTAACACTAACGATATCCTCCTGCGAGATCACCTCTGCCGGGAAATGCCTCACCAGAATTCCCCCCACGGCACCCGTGCCCCGAGAGACAATTGTCCCGGGCGGTAACGCTGCGGAGGTGGGGGGAGTCGAGGGAGGAAGGAGCTGTACAAGTATAACCCCGTCCGCCCCGAGCTTAACCATGACCCTGGAGAAGTACGGCGACAGGTGCACCGCAGACTGAATTATTCCGTCTTCTAGTAGGTTTGCGCTTAAGCGCGTGGAGAGTTGGGCTACACCTGCGGCACATTAGTAACAGGTGAATGAACAGCAGGGGAGGACATACTATTTAAAAACATCGAGTCAATATTGATGCTGTCAATGACACGCCACCAGTCCTCTCGCTCGAACATTCCGATCTCACGAGCGCGAGCGAACATAGTTGTTAGTTCGTGGGTGTTTGGGGTTGTTAGTGAGATCGCGGAGGTAGACGGATAGATGGGGAGAGCGGGGGAGAGGATTCGGGTGGATTTTGAAGGCGAGGTTGGTTCGAATATCACTATTCGCCGTCACCACCATCATATGTGAATATTTCTCTCTGAGAGGCGTGGGAGAAAGAGGGGGGGGGTAAACATGGAATATCGAGCTCAGCAGTAGTTTTAACTATCTCCGCTAATCCCTCTATAGACAAATTCCCGTCAACACAGACAACCTTCACACCCTTGGCTATCTCCCCCTTGGCCAAAGCGCTCATCTGCGCGCTTTCAAAAATACGCATATCCGCCCCAGCGACGAACAGTTCCCCAGAGGAATTGTTGATTGCAACGTACCTGGCCGTGACCCCGTCGTCCACCGCCTTCACGCCACTAACGTCCATACCTAACGCTCCGAGTTTCTCAAGGGCCCATGCCCCGGCTAGGTCTTTGCCTACGACGGATACCAGGCGGGCGTTTGCTCCAACGAGGTGTGCTGCCAGGGCGACGTTCTTGCTAACGCCGCCGAGGGTTTCGGTGGTTGTTGTTGGGTTGGAGGCGTGCAGCTGAGGGATCTTTGTGGTGGTTTTGAGGGTTTGGTCGACTGCTAGGCTGCCGATTACTAGTATTTCTGGGACTGTGATGGAGGGCGATTGCTTGATGGGAGTGGGTGGAGGAGTTGGGGGGGGAGTCACTGGCGACATGAAATTTGAAGTGGAAGTAGTAGAGGAAGGATATCTATGCACAAAATGATATCATAAGCTTTAATACGTGAAAACCTGAAGGTAAAGACAAAACAAGACGTAGCACAAATAAGCAGGTGATTATAACCCTTCTTCTCCCTTTTCAAGCCTAACAAGTTCCTGCGCTACCTGAGCTCCCATTCTTGCATTGCTCAGGACGAGTGCTATATTCGCTGGTAGTGAGGCGCCCTCTGTAATTTCTTTGATTTCGTTGAGGATGTAGGGCGTCTGGTCCTTTCCGAAGACCCCTTTATTGCGAGCTTTTTCAACAGCTTTGGAAATAGCCTTATTAATGTCCTTCGCCGGAATTTCGAATTCTTCGGGGATGGGGTTGCAGAATAGTTGGCCAGAGGTTAGCCCCATGGTGTGGCTTGCGTCTGGTGTCATTGTTAGCTAGAGGTATAGTAAGTGTGAGGAGGATACATGCGTATAACGCCAGCCGCGTCCCTGGGACTCTCCAGGATATTCGGACTAATAATATTACTTTCGCGGTTGTAAAAGGCCGGAACCATCACCTTGGCCCTGGCCTTACCAAATGTGCCAACAAATACTCCCTGGGTCTCTAATACTTCAAAGGTGTTCTCCAAGTCTAGAAACGCCTTTGAGCCGGCGGAAATAACTGCGACATTCGTCCTCCCCAACTCCATCAAGTCCGCAGACACATCCATTGGATTTGGATACCCTCTGTGTACCCCTCCCAGCCCCCCCGTTGCAAATACTTTAATACCCGCCATATGGGCCAGTAGCATGGTCCCCGCGATGGTTGTCCCGCCGTTGTACGCGGTTATATGTCTCTGCCGTCCATCCAACACCGGGTTAGCAATGCTACCTAGGATTAGGGTTCCCAAGGTCGAGAACACACCATTCCCATGACAAACGGTAGATCTCGACGGGACACTTTAATAGTGGTTCTCTGTCCCGCAGTAGACGCTAGGTGCTCCAATTCCGGCTGGGAAAACCCTATGCGGGCGATCCCGTTCAGGATCCCGATGGTTGCAGGAACGGCCCCACTCTTGCGGACGGCGGCTTCAACTTTGGTAGCTAGGTCTACGTTGTCCGGGTACGGGAAGCCTACGATTTTTAGCTATGCGAGAGGGGGCGGGAGAAGGGAGTTATTAGGTACCATGTGTGTAGATGGCCGTTTCTAACGCTACGATGGGGGTCTTCGACGCTAGTGCCTCACACACCGCCTCCGAGATTTGTACGAGTTTGTTGAGTCTTGGGGCGTTAGAATAGGCGCGGTGACGGGAGCGGGTAGGAGGTGCGTGGAGGATTCGCAGGACACGGTGGGGGAAGCGGTATGTAGCAAACATCATGTCGTGGTGGTACCAGGAAGAATTGATGGCGGTGATTGGGACCACAGGCGGGTTAAGAGTGCTTATTATTAAATTTGGTTGATCGATGGAGGGATAGGAGACACTCAGTATCACTCGATTCTTAGTTTAAATTCCACGATGACGTTCCCCGGGAAGGATGAGCCTAATTCTTATGTTAGCTAGAACTTCTGGGTTTAACCCACGGTAAGTTACCCCCATACCTCTCCCAAGCGATAGCCTCACCACGTGACCGATAATTATTTCAAAATTACCCCAAAAATATCACCGACAAAATCCTTCTCCCAATTGGGCCGTGTAAACACTAGAAAAACGCTTAAAAAACCGTCATTTTGTTTCTCTTCCTCCCCTGCCATACACGACATGAGGAGGACACTACAGTGTAGCCGCGCTTTCTCCAATCTCCTCTGGCCTTCACACCGCCGGCCGACCTGCTCTTCTCTGCCGGCATTTGCACTCTCGTCGTTTCCCCGGCGGGCATGGAATTCCGAGGATATAAAGCTACGGGATTACCAGGAGGACTGTATTCAAGCGATACTGACGAATATGAAAGGGGGGGAGCGAAGGATGGCAATTTCGCTGGCAACTGGTGGGGGGAAGACTGTATTTCTCTCTCCTATACTCCTTCCACTGAACGAGCGATAGACTCACAGGGTTAATGTTGGTGCTTGTGGTGGTAGATCGTCTTTACAGAGTTGATATCCCGCCTAACTCACCCAGCTCGCCCAGAAGCGGAAAAAACACTCATTCTTGTACACCGCCGGGAACTTGTCCAACAAGCAGCAAAGCAGTGCGAGAAGCAGTACCCAGACAAGGTCGTCGACATAGAGATGGCCACTTCGCACGCAAGAAAGGAAGCGGATATAATCGTCGCATCGGTACAATCTATTATAAACCGGCTAGAAAAGTACGATGCGGAATTGTATAAACTTATATTGATCGATGAATGCCATCATGCGGTCTCGCCGTCGTATTTGAAGATCCTCAAACATTTCCAGGCCATGGATGTTAATGAGAAAACACCGATTGTTGTGGGCGTCAGTGCTACCGTTTCGAGGTTTGATGGGCTGAGCTTGGGGAAGGTCTTAGATAAGCTGGTTTTTCACATGTGTGTATTCTTGATGTGGGGGTTGGATGAGCAAGGACTGATATGTGCGTAGGGACTCTACTACTATGATTGAGAATGAATGGTTTGTTTTTAGTGGGGCTGTTACTGCGGGCTCTGGCTAACTGGGATAGGTTATCGCCTCCGCGGTTTACAACTGTGAGGTCAAGTGTAGACTTGACAGATGTTAGGGAGGGCGCAACCGGAGATTTTGATATGAGGGTGCTTGGACGAGCCGTCAACACCGATATGGCAAACCAAGTTTTAATAAAAACCTGGATAGACCGAGCATGTACTTCTCTCTCCATATATACACCTAACCACTTGCTAACACTTTAATAGCAGAGCGTAAATCAACCCTAGTATTCTGTGTGGACATAGCCCATGTCCGTTCAGTGATGCTCAAATTCCGCGAGCACGGCATCGACGCTCGCGATGTTACCAGCAGAACTTCACCCCAAGTCCGTCGGGAGTGCCTAGAGGAGTTCAAATCTGGAAAATTTCCCGTGATGGTTAACTGCGGTGTTTTTACCGAAGTACTCCCCCGACCTCTCCTTCGAAGGCCGATTGGGCGTGCTGACGATTAGCAGGGAACCGACATCCCAAACATCGACTGTGTGATCCTCGCGCGTCCGACCCGTTCGAGAAATCTAATTACGCAAATGATTGGCAGAGGCCTGCGTAAGTCGGAGAATACGGGGAAAACTGATTGCCACATAATCGACATGGTAGCAAACCTCTCTCACGGGGTTGTTACAACGCCAACACTCTTCGGTTTAGATCCAGACATGCTGGTCAATGAGATGACGCCAGAGCAAATGCTCGCCGCAGCAGCCAAAGAAGCAGAAGCACGGCGGAAGGTCCAGGAGGAGGAGGAGACCCGTGTTCGGGAATTACAAGCTGAACAAGAAAGAGTCAGGGTCGAAAAAGAGATCCAGATGAAAGAAGTGGCTAGGCTCGAGAAAGAGATCCGGGAGACGAAGAAGAAGTTGAGGGTTGCAGAGGAAAAGGCCACGAAAGTCGCCGAGAAAGCACGAGTAAAAGCTCGGCGGGTAGCGCTAGAAGCAGAACGCGAGCAGGCTGAAAAAGAAATGGAAGAGGCCAACAGGCAGGCGGAGGAACTGGCCAAAGAAGCTGAGCGTCTAAACCTCCTATTGGAGGGACGTGTTCAAGCCATCGCTGCTGGGGGGTTCGACCAGGATGCTCTGGCCAAAGTGTCACCGGTACCGCCGATTCAATTAGAATACACAGACTACGACGACATCTGGGACTTACTAAGCGACACCCGCGCCGACGAGGTTGTCTATTCAGTAAGCAGGCTAGCGTGGGTTTCTATCGGACCGACAAAGTACATTCTCAGCTGTGGCCGGAACGGACACATTATTGTGGGACGGGACAGTAACGGGTGGTACAACGTGGAAGAAATCCGCGCTCTCCCGGTAGAGTTGGGGCGGGCTAGATGGACCCGGCCGAAGCCTATCATGTCTGGTATCGAGCAACTGGATCCTGCCATTCGCGGTGCTGGTATATTTCCCTCTTCCCCCAGATCTGCGCCCACTAACTTAATCATATCTGACAGACACCTACGCCCTAAGCATCTATCCCAGACATCTAGTAGCGCGCAGCGCCCCGTGGCGCAAGCTCCCCGCCTCGGACGGGCAGCTCAAGTTCCTGGAGAAGTTTCGCTTCCACAGTGAAAAGGATTGGGAGGACATGCGCAATTCCGGAAAACTCACGAAGGGCAAGGTCGGAGACATCATCACCCGCGTAAAGCACGGCACCATGCGCCTGTTCGATGAGAAGAAGAGGGAGCAGAAGAAGAAGGAAAAGGAGGAGGCTAAGGAGTTGAAGAGGCGGCAGAGGGAGGAGGTTAGGTTGGGGTCGATTGGGTAAGTCTATCTCATAATTTGAGGAAGCCTTATGGGGAGTGCATAAGGGTTCATGTATATACTTGATTTGTAGTGTATTATAGATCTCAAGTGTGGGTTAGAATTGGGATTGGGTGTTTATTATTTACTTTTATTTATTTTGGTTTACTTTTATTTTATTTTAGAATAGTGGCTCTGCTAAAGGGTTCATGGTACATCACTCGGTGGTTTAATACTGACGGTAGAGGGGGCTTTGATAAGCGATATATTTCCGACATATACATTACACCCCACTTTACGCCTATGATACCTCCTAGAAATATTGTACTCGAGCAGCAGCGATACGTAGTCGGAAACTTGTGAGATTCTATGTCCCTCCCATACTTCCCCCACCAACCACTCACAAGACACCTTGCAACCCCCCCGATATCCCACTTCTAACACCGTCGTCCTCGCAATATCTCCGCAGAGTGCACCCAGCACCAACCGCGCGGGGTTAAACCAAGATCGAACAAAAAACCACGCCACTAAAATATCTCAGGTGTGCAATTGCTATATATGTTGGTGAGCAACTCATAAGTTATGTGCTGCCCTGCCCTGTGTCCAAGCGGTTAAGTAAGACACGCCTTGCTCCACCCCACCAACCAACCAACACCATTTTCAACAGCAGCATAGCTAATCCTAAGATCCAACTCCTGGCGGTGTACACCGCTCATACAACCCCTCCTAGCCAGTGTACTCACGCACTGGCCAGCCAGAGATTAGGGCCTGTCACCCCCCTAGTGAGCCCGAGGATGTGAATACCGGTGTTCACAGGGATCTTGTGTGGTCCTCTGCGCTGTTGTTGCGAAGTAAACTGCAGTGAGATGTAATGTGTGAGAAATTTGGACAAGTTAGAATGAGATAACTTACGGTACGTACTCAGCTAGTTTGGTTTACGGCGGGTTGGCATGAAGATCTCTAGCTAGTGGCCTACAAATAGCTGGGGAGGGGAGGGAAGCGTACTATAACGTCATATTTGGCGCCCCGCGATATATAGAATATATTATAGAATATTATAAACGCAGACCCAATTGTTTGTTTGTTTTTGCCAAAGATCCAATCTTTCTGACCAAGAAGTAGATTTAAAACGAATGAAAAAGAAGAAAAAACCCCTGCCGTATGATACTAAAAGGCATATGAGCAGAGCTACGACGCAGTCTGCTGGAAAAAGAGCGCCTAAAAAAACGCCATCTTTTATATCGTGCCACCGTCCAATTCTTCTACCGGCGGAGAGGGACCCACGAATGGGCTGAAGAATACCCAAGAGGAAGCGTAACTAAACCCTTGCCGTCATGCCCGTCCCTTCCTCACATGCAACAATTGAGGAAACCAGGGAGCTTACTTGCACATGAGCATAGCACCGAATGCCACGAACCCCTCCGACGAGCCAAATCAATCCTCCATCGTAAGTCACTACAGTACCGGAAAGCATCCCCCGGTCAAGGCTTGGATCTTCCGGGCTATGACAGGTTGGGGAGGTTCTGGCCGTGGAGAGAATGGGACGGCGAGGGACGGTGAGGGGGAGTGCAACGGCGCGCAGCTGGGTGAGGTGCTTATTACTCCACTTATGAGCCGTTGATTCCGGCGTCAGCAGGTGTGCGGGAACCTCAGCCTAGATTTGAGTACATCCCCGCGAATGTTTTGTAGTGGACTCGAAGCTTCTTGTTAGTGAATTCTGCTTATGATGCGGCAGTTGCGCTCTTGCCACGACTTTATTCATAGCACGCTATGTGATCGACTAGTATCTGATAACATTATCCTCTCGCCGTAACTTTAGAGATCCTCGAAAACAAACAAACAAGGGAAATTTGGGTTATCTATATATTTTCTCCATCACAATTCCTTAGCGGATATGTCACTAGCAGCGTTGGTATAAAAAGAAGGAAGAAAGAGATGTACCATTTGAGGTAAACACTGTTCCAGATGCTCCATTCAAGCTCTTCAAAACCGGACGATTGATCCTGAAAAACTAATAATGATTCCAGTGAGACTGCTGCTTAATCTAGACGTTGCACTGGCTGGGGAGCGTCTAAAGAGCACGAAGAACGCCCCCAGAATCCCCCCCACTCCCCAAGGGGTTCTAAAGTGGTGGCAGCTACTTACTCATTCGGAGTCATTCAGTAGCGCACCGGGAGTACGAAGCCATGCAAGGGCGATGTCCCTATCGTCGGATTGTATCTGGGAGGGATCAGGTGTTTTAACTTTAGTATCGTACCTTGTGAATTAGGCGTAGTGAAAAGGAGCAGGAGGAGTACCGTAATATGGTAAGAATTAGAATATTATTGAACTTCACCCCAAGGCGTCTAGAATTCCTCTCTTTGATGAAGGGGGGGATTGCCCCGGAAAACAAACTGGCCGTCTGCCCTTCCCTAGGACCAATAAAAAGGATTAAACAGTAACAGACCTTACTAGGAGAGTGAAAACTTCAGCATCCCAGCGTGATGTTCAGTTGTTCCAGGTCTTACGGCTGTTACCTCCCCAGGCGTCTAAGAAACAAACAATCTCGTTTCCACAGCTAACACTTGTTATACCCCGGGATACACTGTTGACCATAGCAGTAATACGGGTACCGATAACTTCACAAGTGTCAGGGATAAAATTTTCGCACGGTTAATTTTGACCAACCCGCAAAATAATCCCTGTCTTGTGCGAAAGCATCTCTCCCGGCACTCGTGCTCGGGATAACTTCCAGAAAGTCCTGTAAACGCCACCTCCTGGGCCACTTCCAGGATTGGAGCCCTGTACTGTGCTCTAAGAGTTCCCAACCGCCGGTGAGCCGGTGGTCTACAGTACTCGTAATGTCCTGACGTTTGTGAACACAGCTGCTATTGCATACACCCAAAATTCCGCTTTTTTGCCCGGATCTTGGCATCATGCAATAGTGGTCGTGTTCACAAACGTCAGGACATTACGAGTACCGGTACTCGTACTTGTATGATACTCGTTCCACAAAAGGGTGGGTACACCGGCAGTCCCTCCGTCCGCCTATTCGTAGACACCCTTAGCGTCGGCCGGACATCCGAGCACAAGGATACCGCAGTACTATACGTGGGAGGGGAGGTCGGGGATAGAATGATATTATCGATTTCAAAAAGGTCGCCAGTTCGTCAGTTCTCGAAGTCTCTTGATTTTCTTCTTCTTTCTCTCGATGCCGCGGCAAGGATCCGGGTTAGCCCTCTACATAAGGGAGGCAAAGCTCAGGATTAAAGGTGGTAAATTGGGTTGCAGGAAATTGTATTGGAGGTAAAAGAGGGAATCCTTGAGAGCTTGCAGCACTAACGACCCTTTTGGAATTGATAGTAATGTTGTGGAATGATAGTAGAGTTCCGTTAGCAGTGGTATTTGCATTGCATCGTACCATCCACGAACCAGTCCATCTAGAAAGCATGACCCTGAAGGGACCTCTATCTTCTCCTGCGCCAGTCAACTTTAGGAAATATAATTCATGAATGAAGTACCTGACCTCCGGTCCAATTCATCTATCAAAAAAACGGGATAATTCCTTCCAGGCTTTTGAGAGTGGTGGAAGGTTTGCATTTCCAGCAGATTACCAGCACTGATAATTTTGGCCAAAATCGGCAACTGCGTCCTTTCTCCGTAATCTCCTTTTCTGTATCCTTGACCATTATGCGATAGAAACCTGAATAATTGAAGCATACTCGATTATGGCATGTAGTCGATAATTTCCTTCTTTGGAAACTAGGCAGCCCCCCCTTCCTGCCTTCCAGTGTAGGAGGGGGGGGAGAATAAAAAGCTGACAAACCTTACTAAAAGAGAGAGGAAAGCCCAACCAGATACAACACCGTAGCAATTATGCAAAAGTTCCACGGCATTATTACCGTTCCCCAAAGGCCGTCCGCCGTTCCCCGATGACGAGATTCTGCTCCATCCCGCACATTACAGTACTAGTATATTGCCAGATAGACAGCATGGGTTCGACTTGGATCAATGGCAGCGGTGGTTTAGAAACTTGTTTGTCGCGTGGTGAGAGGTCTGTTAACTTGGTCCAGAAACAATGTAGCCTTATATCATAGGAGGAAGGTGAACAACTTAGAACTCGGCCCACAGAGGTAAATCTCAAACCTTCCTATGCTAGTTCTACCTTACCCAGTTTTCTAACCACCGGTATGATAGCAAAAAGGGACCTTCAGCAGAACCTGTAAGGAGTAGACTACTATTGTATTAGCCCGTTTTTAGAGTAGACGGAGACCTTGGCACCATTGATGTCTGTCCCGGCGCCACGCTGTCCGGATCTTTGGAAACCGGCTACGGTAATTTACTATCATACGCACCAAGGCTAGAGTTGGAATCTAGAATCTCGCTAATCGTTTCAAAATAAAAATAAGGAAACAATCTTTCAACGCCACGGGAAGGAGCCCAGATTAGCTCTCTAACTGAGAGGGGTAAAGTTCACAACCAAATGAAGGAAAGTGGGTTGTGGGAAATTAGTTTAACAGTAATACCGCATTAGAGCATTACGAGTACTGTAGACTTGCTGTTTTCAAAAGTATCTGGATATCTTGGAGCGAGGATTGGAGAATTCAGGTGTAAATTTTGAGGTCTTGGCGCCAAGGCATCAAGAGGCTTTTGAGACCACAAGTATCATACCCGGGCTCGGGGAATATCGCAGGAGTTCAGCGGATGCTGGACATACCGGTGTCCTATTACAGTGTGGTGCTGGTAGGTAAGTTGGAGGGGTTTATGTCTTTTTAGGGTGGGGTACGAGTACTACGGAAATGATGCAGGGGTGCGTTTTAGTACTTCAAGATTTTGCTGGTATCGTGCTCGTAGGCAGGAACTCGCTGCGCATGACCTACTCCAAAGGGCTTCGCGGTACTAAGTAGTTATGGTATGATGATAGAAGAACTCCGAGGAAACGGAAGGGGAAGAATAAGGGGAAGGGGAAGAAGGGGAAGGGGAAGGGGAAAGTTGAACACCAGCTAGGTATAAATTCCGAGGAACTGACACCCAAAGAACGAGTATCATACGACGAGCTGGGACCCGTCCCGGGAAATGGGAACAAGCACGGCACTGTACAAGTACCCTATGGAGAAAGCCTTTTCAATACCATGCACTCGGCAACAAGCCTTTCGGATGCCATCAGCTGGGAAATATGCCATCGGGAAGGTCTCACAATATCATAGCAACAGAAGAATACTCATAAAGTGTTAGCAGTCTGTTCATTTCGCAAGATGACCTGGGGACCTACCTGCTGGAGGGCGGAAGTTTTAATAATTTCTTTGGAATTCTTGGCACAACTTTCCACCCACCACCCAAAACACACCACTCTTAAGGGCGCACCAACACAGAATCCTTTTCAGATCGTAAAAAAAAGCTTTAAAAATCTAAAACCTCATTGAATTGCTCTTTCCTTTCGGTTTATTTTTTTGGATTTTTCTTCACCATTGTATGATTGGCTAAAATTGAATCGACTTTTTGCGAAAGTTTTGCTCTTTTACTCGAGTAATGGTACTTGTACTCGTATATTCTCCGGCTGACGGTGTCCGAAAGGGTTGTTCCTAAGTGCTTGTCCCTGTGTAAGTATGATACCGGTATTGAGCCTGCTGATCTAGATACCCGCGCATCGCTTGCCATCTACCGCTAACCCCTGTTTCCCGGCATAGTGCTTATTGCCCGGGACAAATAGATAGCTGTTTCTACGAACCCCCCGGGACGCGCTATATACCGTGCCTGTGTCTGCACTGCACAGAGCTCGGGGAGGCTTGCCACATGGTTGGTGTTATCGGTGTCGTCTCGGCACTCGTCTACCCGTATAGACGATGTGGTTGATAAGTTATATAGATAAGTCATATGAAACTCACTTATCGAGAAAGAATTGTCCTGTTCACTTATAACCCACTACCGCAAGTACATGAATGCAGGAGAAATATATAAGTTGGGCCATTAAAACCCCCCCCTCCTCGGACAGTGGCGTGGAAGTCACCGCCGACTTAGCCCTCGGCCGAGGTAAAGATATATATTAGGATACCGGTACTGTACAGATATATGCTACTGCTTAACAAGAGAGGCAGTTGCAACGATCCTAGACCGCCAAATATAGCCTCCACCACACTGAAATGTGGCCATTGCAGAAATATTCATCATTCAGCACTCTGAATGCCCCCCACAATGCACCCAAATATAAAATAAAAACATCAAAATTACAGGGGGTTATCGAAATAAGTCCAAGCAGGGCCCAATATTTAATATTGTTTCCAGTCGCGTGCTTGGGCAGTTCTGTTGCTTGCCCATGGTGCCCCTGTCCGACTTTGCATAACCTCATGCCAAGATTTGCTAGCAACAATTGGCTTGAAACTTCATCCCTGTCATAATATTATTGTGGTATTTGAAACATAGACCCTTGTTTCTCATGATAACAAACGATCGCTCGCTCAGTTTCGTCGCGGGCACTATACAGTTATGATAAGACTGTACGAGTGCTAGCACTCAGACGTGGCAATGGCGAACCCCAACTCTGTTTAGTACTCATACACTCGTACAGCATACAATATATATATTGGAAGTGCAGTCCAAAATCCCTCCACCCATCGTACGCACCCGCGGGATGATATAAACACCGTCCCAGTATCCAGGCACAAAGGACCCGGCTATTTGAGTGAATTCAGTCCTGGTATACAGTAGGTCCTCCTCCTCCAATTGCCCCGCATCGGCCCTCTCCCCGTGAGGACCGAATCCAACGGCACGCCCCAGTCGCCAAAACTGATCCCGTGATTTTCATCAATCATCCCTGGGTTCTGGCCTCTCGGCGGAGTGACCATTAGGGGAGGCTTTACGCCGGATGCTATATCGGAGGTCCCTGAAGGTCGCCGCTGGGGAGGGTGAACCTTCCCATAGTCAATTGATTACGGGCAGTTGGCTGGTAGGTTGGGCGCAAAGTGGAGGAAAGGGAAGGGGGCGAGGCACGTTATAAGTGGATCAAACCACTCCCCCCCGCTTTCCAATCTTGAAATGAGACGGAGTTCCCCTATCGGCCACATCGTGCATTATTGAATATGGTACCGGCTTCACATACTTGAACTAGAACTCCCCATCCTTATTGCTCTCCAAGGCACCCCAGAACCCGGGCCTACCCTGCCCTTCCCTGCCCTCGCGTTGGGTGTCGTGATGCCCCGTAATATCAATTCCCCATATATTGATGGCGCTATCCCGAACTAGGTTCCCAGATGCGTCTTTACGAGTGCAGCGAACGATGCAGAGCTCGTCCTTGTTTGGGCCTGCAATTAAACCCCCGCTCCCGGCGAAGTCTGCGTCGCCTGTGTGGAATGGGCCGAGGAGGCCCGACCCCCTCACTCTGGCGGGGAGCCCAGAATTGTTGATTGATTCTTACAAGGGTTGAGAGGCCGAGTAGATTACACCTAATAGTAGGAAGAACTCCTATTTCATTATGATTACAAGTACTCGTAATTTCCTGACGTTTGTGAACACAATTGCTATTGCATACAGTACGTGTACACCCAAAATTCAGCTTTTTTGCCCGGATCCTGGCATCATGCAATAGTGGTTGTGTTCACAAACGTCAGGACATTACGAGTAACCGGTAAGAAGTACTCTTATATTTGCCCCCCGCTCTCCAGGATGGCTAGATTTCACAAATTTCGTCGGGGGCAAACGGGTATCCGGAACACCGGAGAGAGAGATTTCATATTGTTTGGGAAAAAGTAGAGAAGACTTATTCCCCTTCTTGTGAGAAGCCTTATCTTGGCAAATACTCATAGGCAATATTACTACTTTCGGTCATCCACTTGGTATGCATACATGCTATGCTGCATGTTCATTAATATTGGGATATGCTCATTGGAGGACGCATGAAGGCAGCAAAGTTGGTGTTTCTGCAAAGCAGTTCATCCCACCTTCTTGGTCGGTTTCGTAGGTAGCAATACGGTAGTGATAAAAAGAAATGAGTAGAGATCTGGTACTAACAGCAATGGTATGGGCATCTAGCTATGGTTACTGTTTATGTACCTGTATTTTTCTGTCCATCCTCCCTTCCTATTATCACAGCTATCCCTGCCTTTCCCTCCCCTTTTTGGCTTAGCTTTACTGACGGCACAGGACCGCAACTAACATCCTATAGAAACAAGGGGTAAGGTTTCCCAAAATCTCGTACGAAACTCCTTTTCCGATTCACCGGCGAAATTCAGTGACGAACTAGAGGTACCAAGGATAGTTTCCGCCTCGGCGGGGTATCCGGTTCAACTGGATCCGGGATAGCGGGGGCGAGTGTACTCGGGTATGGACGTGGGTGATCGGACAGACAGGATTAGAAATTGTATGGGGATACATACTCGCGACGGGGGTAAAGTATTGGAACAAGCTGGGGTCAAGATGGCCAATGCTAAATTTCCTTCATCCAGATCCCAAGATACCCAAGAAGGAAAATAACCGGTGTTTTTTTTCTTCCTCGCACAGACATTGGCCCCCCGTTTGTTCCAATACTTTACCCATGTCGCGAGTACAATTCTAATCCCTATCTGTCCGATCATCCACGTCCATACCCTGGTACAGTACCAGAAAACCGGGATTAAAAAATATATGGCGAATAGTCCGTGCGTGTCTGAGCCCCCATATTAAATTGGCACTCGAATTTTCTTACAGTACCTCTTACTCGTATAAGATAGTGCAAACGGTTTATCCGGACTTTGGGAGCCTACGGAGGTACAGGCCATAAGTTTTGTATATTTTACTAGCAGGGGGTGTTGCGCTAACATGGGGTAATGTAGCAAATTGGGTATAAAGGCAGCGGAATAGGTATCATGGCTACCCAATTCGCCCACTTACCCCATACTAGAGTAGCACCCCTGCTAGTGAAATATACAAAACTTATGGCCTGTACCTCCGTATGGTACTCGAGCACACTTGTAATGGTGTTTGCCGCAATATCCCCGTCCGTCAAATCCATCATTCTGGGAATCTTGGTCATGCAAGGATCCATCTTCTTTCACTTACTATATCATACCCGCATTCGAGTGGTTGGCCCGCAGGAGTTTTCCGGGAGGTCATAGGGTGAGAGTGTCTACAGGTAGCAGAAGGGCAAGAAGTTTAGAGGTGGAAAGATGCGATTTGCCACGTTGCTCGAGCAGAAGGGGGAGAGAGGCAGCGACGTTATTCCGCTACCCCTCTCGGACAAGAGAACCGGCACCCAACAGAAGGGGTGGTGGACGCCACGCTGAGGAAAAGTGGAATGTCCTGAAAAATTCATGAAATATCCATGATATATCTCTGGTTTCTCCTCTAAACGTCGGGGCACTTCCTGCCAGGGACGAGTAACGTAGAAGTTCGTGAAATCCACCGTCCCCGCCAGCCCTGTAATCTCCAGATTCTAAGACAAAATCTCTGAAGAAGGGTTAGTGAGTTCCTGACACAGTGCTCGAGTACTCGTACATCAGGGGTAAACCTTTTAAATACCATGCACTTAGCGGCAAACCTTTCGGATACCATCGTCCGGGAAATGTGCCATGGAAAAAGTGAAACCTTTGCAAAGAATTACTTCACATTTGACCCATCATAAAATGGCGAAGAAAAGTTCAAAAAATAATCTGCAAACAGGAAAAATAAACCTAATTAATGGTTAGATTTTTAATTTTT